>Ga0207767_1000433_pt1 | contig 27260 bp, 25 predicted proteins | sample HigsolmetaGSP17D_FD_184845 | JGI IMG/M metagenome (GOLD analysis project Ga0207767, IMG submission 184845) | High solid enriched microbial communities from the Joint BioEnergy Institute, USA - SP1-7-D (SPAdes) | ecosystem: Engineered > Bioreactor > SSF (Solid state fermentation) > Aerobic >... | reverse complement strand
CACACCCCTCCAATTCACGGCCATGGATAAAGTCAAATGGGGTTTGGTACACCCAATCATTTTCAAAGTCATCAATCTCAAATATGCAATTTGGAGGGACCCTAATTTTCTCATCAGCTTAAAAACACTCATATAAGTAGTATGGAAATGTGTGGGATTGTAGAGGAGGTAGTTATCAGGGAGGTTGAATAGGACTCAAATCAGTGCCGATCACTTGAGCAGAAGGATATTCACTACATCAACATCAGTAACAAGCCTGCCGCAGGAGAAAAATGGCAAGGACCAATGCTTACTCTGCAAACTGAATGGCCCAGATCCCTGTGCCAGTACCAATGTCCAATACACGCTGAGGATTCTTGCTGATTGGTGCAAGGAAAAGATCTCCTCCCAGAAGAAGGCAATAAATGTGATGACAAAGATCAATCCGGTCTTGTTCCTCTTCATCATTTGGCTAAGAACTGACTCAGTCACTTTCTTAACAAATGGTTTGACTGAATTGAAAATACCAGAACACAGGCCCCTTCATGATATGCATGGTAACGACGCCCATTCTAAGAAGAAAAAAATGTCAGTATCTGACCTGTTGAGCAGATACACCTTGGAAACTTACCTCATATCTATTAACCATGTCACAAGTCATCTGGTTAGCAAGCTTATGGACAAAAACAAAAAACAAAAACAAAAATCTATTTGCATTACTTGTAGTTTCTGATGCTTGAACTGAGGGATGACACATAGCTAGCTGTTCCAATACTATAGCTGGTTGTTAGACAAAAGCTGCAAAGTTGTAGCTTGGGCACCCAAATCTACTCACGATTCATTGTAAGCTGACTCATTGTCATCAGGGGGAGCCTCCTGGACAAAACCAATTATATCAGTGGGATATCCCTCATAGCACACATAGCGCAGGAGTGTCCAGATGCTTACATCTATTTCCAGGGTGTTTTCAGCTGGTGGACTTTGAGCTGGAGGACTTTGGGCTTGTGGACTCTGAGGTGGTGGACTTTGAGTCATGTCTTTGGTGTTGACCCTGTGTGAGACAGTGGAGAGAGGGGGCTCAAGCAAGTAGTATGGAATAGACAGAGTAGACAAACAGCAGTCTCAACATTCAAGGGAGGAATACCGCCTTTTATGTAACTGCTCGCCTGGTTTAGCCACCGGCTGCAGAGGTGACTAGGGAGTACTTATCTTTTTTTTTTCTTTGATACCATCAGCACTATCTCCTACCTGCTCCGTAGTATGCAGTAGACTGCAGGAGGTGCTTACCATATGGTCCAGGCATCTGTGGATAAAGCACCAATCAATGGCCCATCTACCCCTCATTATTCCATCTTAGCCTCCCAACTGCCGCTTCAAGAGAACTGAGGTGACAGCTGTTGAACCCTGTCAGTCTGTGACTGGTCACTTGTGCCAATTGCTTTGTGTGGGTGCAAGGTAGCACTTCCGAATCACACCACAGAGCAGTTAGCACAGTTGCGGCACAGCATTAGTCTTGGAATACAGAGTAGTTTGCCAAACTAAAGATAGCTCGAGGAGTTGTATCCACCGGGCTGTGGGAAACCTGTTGGAATCACCGCCTTGTAATCTACCTACTAACCTAGGTAGGCCCTACCACTGCCTGGACTACTGGGCAGGTCGCCTATGTGACAGAGGCAAGTAAGTACTCTGTTTATGTACAGCCTTGCAGGAACATGGCCAATGCATCCTTCGGAGCTCTACGGGGTTAATCAAGGTGGCCACTCTCTCAGTGCGGGGATGGGCTCTGAATGCATTGTAACCCCTGTCTAGAGCATGGTATTCAACAGGGCACAGCGCTGACCGCCATATTAGCCGAATGGCAATGGGCTCGCCCCTAGCCAGAGTAACCTCAGGCTTCGCCCGGGACAATGTTAGTAGCTCAGTGGATATAACTTAACTGAATATGTATTTAACAACTGAGAATAGCAACAGCATGTTTAATTGAGAAGAGTTTTTCTAATCAGGAGTTACTTATGTACAAAAAAGAAGGATTGATATTTTCCTTTCATTCCGAAGCCTAGGAGGCTCCTGGGATCCGCCAGCAAATTGCTACCTCTTGTCTAAGGGAGGTAGACTTAGCTTATAGGCTTGCTTTCCTCAAGCATCAACAATTTGGAAAGGACCTAGGTGTTGATGGTCCAGCTTAGGGCATAGCCGGATAGTGCGAATGTTCTTGCCATTCACGGTTACCCAGTCACAGACTTTAAAGGTCTTTGGTTGGTGGTTCTTGTTGTAGAACTTCTTGTGTGCTTCAAAGGCTTTTTGGAGGTGATCTTTCAATACCTTGCAATGTTCATCCATCTTGCATGTGCACTTACAGCCAAGTTGCGCTTCACTCAGTAGATGTGGAGGAAGGACATCTTGTCCCAAGTCACCAGTATAATTCATTAAAGCTTCACATGGAGTCATATCAGTGGAGCTGTGTATGGTGCTATTATAGACAGCTTGCGCAATTGCTAGCCATTGCGGCCAGTTGTCCTGTTCATAGTTGACATATGCGCGCAGATAATGCTCCAGGGTTGATTTTGGGATTCTGTTTTCCTGTTGGTTTGCAGGTGATAGGCTGTTGGAAGGAAGGCAATGTCTTGCACCTAAATAATAACATAAAGTAGACCAAGACTTGCTGATGAAGAAGCTGCCACAGTCACTTACAATATTCTTGAACATCAAGTAGTCCTGAATCACCCAATCATAAAAGATTTCTGCTAACTGGGTAGCGTCAACGTCCTTGCAAGTGGATATGTAAATAGCCTACTTGGTAAAAACATCAATCACTACCGATACAGCATTACAGACCCTGTCCTGTCACTTTGCAGGTATCTGTGGGTGCATTCATATCCTTACAGGAAAAATGAATGTCAACTGGCAGCACTTCTTCCTGTGGGCTCTTCTTGTTGCTCATGTGCCAAAGGTGCTTCTAGCACTGGTGAGATCTTGTGAGGAGTGTTCTCTCATCCTGAACTTAGTACACTGTGGGAGAGCTTTTCTTGTAGTGTGCGTAGCATGCTCTTTGCAACTGCCTCACATGTGTAGTCAGGTTGACAACTTGGCACATCTGCAGGGTTCTTTTTCCCTGGGTGGTGCTCCAAAATAAAATCAAACATGCTGAGCTTTTCCACCCATCTTGCCTGATGTCCATTCAGCTCCTTAGTTGCCATAAAGTAGTAAAGGTTGGCATGATCAGACAGTGATAGGGTATCTGCTCCCTTTCAGATAGTGCCTCCACTGCTTAAAGGCGATAACTATGGCAAGAAGTTCTTGTCAGAAGGTCCAGAGGTATATTTAACAGTGTGAAGAATGCAATCGAAACAAGCCATCAAGACATCAACCTTATGGGAAGATGCAAATACCAGAACCACCCACAAGGGCATGGTAAAAGATTACTGCAGATTTCATTCAAGGGCTACCACCATCAAAGGATCCACTTACCGGGATTATCTACACTGTTGCTTTAATTGTTGTGGACCGATTAACTAAATACATGATTCCTTGACCAGTAACAAGGACATCACTGCTGAATGACTGGCAATCCTGATGTTGCAAGAAGTCTTTATCTGGACTGGATTGCCAGATGAGTTCACACCAGATCAAGACAAGCTATTCTCGTCGAAATTCTGAATGACAATCATGAAAGCTATCAGAGTTGATCAACAGTTATCTACAGCAAATCACCCGCAAACTGACGGACAATCTGAGAGAATGATTCAGACAGTGGAGCAATATCTACGGCACTATCTTGATTTCAATCAAGACAACTGGGTTGAGATTTTGCCGATGGCTCAGTTTGCTATCAACAATTCAAGAAATGCGACTACCCACGAGGCGCCGCATTTTGCGAATCTGGGAAGGCACCCAAGGATGACTTGGAACAGAATTGAAAGAGACCATGGCTCCGAGAAGGCTATGGTTATGGCTACAAAACTCGAGCAGCTACACTCGCAGATTGCGAAAGACATTGAATGGGCTGAAGACCGAATGAAACAATACTACGACCGAAGACGCAAGGACGCGCCAGATCTTCAAGTGGGGGAGAGAGTCTACCTCCTGCGGCGAACAGTGGGATGAAAAATTTCAATTTGAGAAGCAAGCGACCAAGTGATAAACTTGACTGCCTGAAATTCGGACCATTCACAGTCAAGAGGGAGTTGCCGAACAACATTGCAAGAAAATAGGAACTTGTGTGACGGCGCTCAGGCATAGTAAATTATGTATCAACTATGGTAGCTAGTCTAGACAAGATCCAGAGCATAAGGAAAGAAAGGAGAATTGTAGGCATGGTAGGAGTTCAAGATATGGGCAAATTAGCGTGGCAGAACTCTGCCGCCTACTTCACCGCCTTCTGCCTGTCAGTCCACGCCGCGCCGTCACAACTTAAAGCTTGGAAGAGTAGAAGTCAGAAGGGCAGCACCCACTCTGGAGCAGGAGACGGCCCTTTGAATATAGCATAGCTGTTGACTGCAGAGGGGGAATGGGATGGGGATTAACAACTAGGCCAGGAACTGCTATTGGGGGCCCAATGAGAGACTCACGAACAGCATCAAGAGCAGCCATATTAGGCAGCACCTCACCAAATAACTGTTAAATAGAGTATAATAATATAATGAGTACAAGAAGTGTTGGGCTACATGTGACATGTGTTGCCACTCCTCAGTCAAGGCTATGGACTTTAAAGAATACAACTTAAGATCAGTTTAAGACAGCAGTAAAAGAGGCTGTGCTCAACAGAATCATGATCTGAAAACCAATAAGAGAAAGGCTTGAGCCTCACTGTGGCTTATCTAGAGAACTTTCAAGATCCTCATACAGATCACCAATGGGTGTTCAATATCATGGCCATATGTGGGCATTATGAAACTAGTCTCTGCGGCTGAGACACTGAGGGTGATCTGGCACCAGACTAATCACCCAAGTTGCGCGACGATCACCAGACGATCATCCTCCTCGCCTGCCCCTCACCCCAATCGCGCGACTTCAGGGCGGCGCTGCTCACCTACTAGAACAAGAAGGGCAGTCGACAAGGTGCCCGTAGATTTTTGCCCGGTAGGTCGTCGACATGAACTTGGGCTAGGTTTAAAGTACAGTACCTAAGGCAAGGAAAGGTAAAGGTAAAGCAGGTAGGTAGGTAGTGGATTTATTAGAGTAGGTACAGTACCTAGCTGGATGATATATTATATCGGTCGGGTCCATAGTTCAAATGCACACTGTAGAGTAGATGTAGATGTTGCAGGTGTAGGTACCTATATATCCTATATATATATATGAATCATATGACATGATAATGACATGATAGTCGCCTATCTCCCTAACTAAATCTATGACTGACTCCCCCCTCCCCCCCCCTCCTCCTCCTGAGATTATTAAGTTTACCAAATACGGAGTAAGTAGCTGGCGGCACCTGCATACATATACCCTGAAATAACAATACCAACTACCAACTACCAAACTCAATTAGATTAGATTATAGAGCTCGTAAGGAAGAAAGAACCTATTCTGTCCTCTTCCTGTAAACTCAGAAGCTTAGCTTAGCTTTTGTCGGTCTCAGCTAGGCTAGTGGGCAGCTTCTCAGTTTTCTTCTTGAAGAAGAAGAAGAAGAAGAAGAAGAAGAAGAAGAAGAAGAAACCACCCACGCCTCCCACAGCAGCCTCTGCCTGCGGTCCACCCGCGTCCCGTTGTCGCCCAGCTCCTCCGCCGTCAGCGACCGCAGCGCCTCGGGCGTCATGCCTAGCGCGTGGTAGTGGTAGTGATAATGATGATGATGATAAAGGTCTTCCGGGCACCAACGTCTCTCCTGGTGGTGCAGCACAGCTGGTGGATATGCGTGAGTACTATTGGGGTTGGTATGGGCCATGACTGAGGATGGGAGATGTCCTCTGTCCCCGTCTCCGTCTGTCACCTCATGTGATGATAGTGGTGGGGGCTGAGTCTCCGTCTCCGTCTCGAGGTGGCGCACCTCCATCCCGTCGCTCATGATCTCCGAGTCGAAGTGGTTCGCGTAGTCGACGTCGCGCAGATCGACGCGCTCGAGACGCTCCATCTCATCGTGCAGCACGGCCAGCACGTCCCGCCACCGGCTCCCGTCCCGGAGGTAGACACTGCGCAGCCGCAGCTCGCGCAGCTGCCGCTGGTGGCGGCGCGCGAGGCCGATGATCTCGTCCGCCGCGAGGCGCCAACCCTGGATGCCCAGGGTCCGCAGACCGTCCCACTGCACGTGGTGGAAGATGAGCTCCAGGCGGAGGTCGAGGGGCAGCTTGGTGGGGAACCCCAGGTGGATGGTGACCAGGTTCCGGGCGGCGGTAAAGAAGTCGCGGAATACGTTCGAGAGCTCCTCCATGATCGGGGTGACGTCCCTGGTCGAGTGGAAGTTCACGTCCAGACAAGTCAGGCGCGCAGCGAGGGCCGATAGCCTCGTGGGCGGTGCGTCGAGCAGTTTCAGCGCAGACTCGGGGCTGACTTGCGGTCCGATGAACCGGACAGAACGACAGCTGCTGGACTCGAGGAGCGCGATGGCCAGGCTCGTCACGGCTCGGGAACACGCGGGCTCCCAGTCCAGGCAGACCTCGGCCGGGTCGATACCGCGGGATCTGATGGATTCCAGGATCTCCTCGTCTGCCTCATCCTGCAGTCTGAGCAGTTTCACCTGCTGGAGGGACGTGAAAGCAGCCATGGCCCGCTTCAACATTGTCTTGTCGTGGTCTCTTTCGACCAGGGCATTCTGCTCCTCAAGTCGACGCCGGTGAAGCTCGGAAACCCTGGGTTTGTCCGAACTGATCTCGTCCAGGAACCGCTCCCAATCTACGAATGTCCGTCAGCCTTGTCTCTCCTTCTCGTTTCTCTCTATATGCGGGTAGCTCAGAGACAGTACCACTTCCTCGGTAAAAGGGCCGCACCATGTACGTAAAATACCTTGTGTGGCAGGCCAGTTGCATGTCCAATAGATCTTCCAGCCTCTTGAATCCCTCGTTGGAGAACCTCAGAACAAATCGAGGAAACTTCCAGGGCGTCCCTATCCTCATGAACCGCTTGCAGACAAGTCTGAACTTGTCGAGGTCTGTTCTTTCCCCGTAGCAGAAAGCAGTGCTCTCGGGCTTCGCAGAGCTCCCATGGTGTTGATTCTCGTAATGGTCACTGCCCGTAGACGTGCCGGTCCCTGGCACGAGGAACGACACAATGTCACTGAGCAATTCGTCCGCCAGATCTTCGATGAGACGTGGTCTGTCCATGGTCATCGCACCGAGACAGCCGAACTGCCGGCTGCTGGCCCGCGCCAATCAACATGGAATCCACGACGACCTCAGGAAATCAGGCAAGCAGGCTTCCCACGCAGAACCGTGGAGGAGAAAAGGTTATGAGAGAAGACACATCTGAGGAGACCTCTCAGCCTCGGGCGGACAGAGACATATAAACCCTGTGGTCTCGAACAGAGGTTGTGTTTCACATACGTCAACAACAAAACGCGCTCTTCCCTGTCCTCACAGCCTAACCAGGGGCGGCCGAGGTACATCCAGGCGCCCTGCTCGGAAGGTAGCAGGGCGCTCACAGGCTCGAACGCCCATATGCACGGCGGTCACATGACCGCAGAGGTCCCGGGAGATCAGGTCGATCGTGCAGCTTCGTGCGCCCGTTGGGTCGAGCAGCAACCGGTGGAGAGAAAGGAGCATGAGGGCGACGAATAGGCCGAGGTGCAGAAAGGTGGCCGTGAAGAGTTGGAGACGGGGCCAGCTGCACGGCCGGCGCATCGCGGCGGGCCAGCTCACGCGAGTCCCCGGCCAGAGCGTCCCCGCCGACGAGCAGAGATACAAAAAACACAGCGGATCGCCATGCCACGCCAGCCAACCACCCCGCGGGCTGCGATGCTGTCTCAAATTTGATTTTTTTGGCCCTTCATCTGGGCCGCTGCGCGGTCGGGAGAACATCGTGATGAGCTTCCATTATGGACGGGCGCACCGTGTGCGTTCTGCACGGTGTGCAGGCGCAGAGGGCCCTTGAAGCCCGATTAGAAACGAGGAACGTCGTTGGGCTGTTGGTGAGCATCACGGTAACGCAGAGCAGCCTGGCCGCGCCAACAGCGCGATAACGCAGATGGAGGACCAAGTCGTCGACTGCGATCCGACTGCGCGGGGGGACTGTTGGTTTTGAAATAAGTTATTAATTATGCAGGACGAAGGGGGAGTCACCAACATCGCCAATCTCTCTGTCCGCGAACCGGCAACCCCGTGCCTTTGACAGGCTGCGCTCAGGGGCACGAGAGCCTCCTTGGTTGCACGGTCACCGTGACGAACTGCTCGTCCCGAGCATGCAGGTCCAAGGCGAGCCGGGGTTCCCCGTGCATCACAAGTGACAGCCACAACCTTCCTCCGTCTTGGCTTCGAGGTTTCTACAGGCTTTACCGGTGCGGGAGCAAGGAGCTAGAGGCGGGGACCGGGCGAGAGTGAGGAGAGACCATGAGGCATTTGCTATGCATTCGTACCTGGATCCTTGATCCATGCTGTCCTCCTCTCCCGACGTCATCGGGTGGAGTTGGGCGCCTATTGCACTCGACACGTTGGCATGGAATGGAACGTGAGGCATGGGATAGTGTCATGGAGAGGCCAATTGCTGGGTGGAAAAAAAGTTCGGCGTGTAGTTGGAATGCATCTCTTAGAGATTGCCCTTGGCCATCTCCATTCGACGGCGCCTGATATCCGTGCTGCTTATCTTCGACTCGAAGCTTGCAGCGGTGGAGTCTGCCGTCTCTGCTACCTCCCCGGAATGTAGTACGTCCACTTCAAATATGTCTAGACTAGGCCAGCGCTTCTTGGCCCGCTCGTCGTTTACCGCTTTCCCTCCGGCGCGTGTCTCTTGGGAAACAACCAGGGCGGTTATGCCTGGATCCGTGATGGTAGGGCCAAAGGGGTCCGATATCTGCACGAACTTGAGAGACAGATCCGGTGTCACCTTGACCAGGACGTACTTCCCGTTGGGCTCCGGGTTCGAGGCTCGCTGGATGTTCGCAATGTGATTCTCTGGCGGAGAGAAATCAATGATGGCGTTCAAGAAAGACGCAGCACCCTGCCATCTCTCCTCCCAGCTCTCCAGGAATTCGGCATACTTCTTGTTGACCAGCAGCTCATCGCCCGTCACACCGATCGTCATAAGCCTCTCTTTCGACTGGCTTGGATCCGAAAGGGGATCAAGTGCCAGCGCAGTAGCCGTAAGCAAGAGCTTGTGTCCGACATGGAGATGATCCCACGTGCCGCCCACAGCAACCGAATAATGTCGAGCCGACTGGCTGTCATCCGTGGTCAGGAGGTCATGGGATGGGTTCCACTCCTCTCCACCTGGAACGGTAGCAAAATTGGGCAATTGAGAATTACCGGCTTGAGAGCGTAGGTGGGCAGAAAATGCCGCGGCCAGCTCCTTTCCCTCCCTTGTCTCGAAAGTGTAGATGTCATCCCACGGGCGAGCGCACGCTGCCAATGTCTGCAGATCGATCACTGGCCCCTGATTGGAGGCTCCCTCGTGCGCATCCTGGGGGGCCGGTCCTCGTGCGGGATCATAGTCGACGAAGAACACCCGCGTGTCGACGCCGCCCGGCCCGTCGAGCTCGATGTTGGCTGCAGCACAGACCACGCCAACAAGCGTGTAGAAGCTCGCGAGAAGACGCTGGAGACTCTGGAAAACCCTAGCTCTAGGCTGGCAGCGCGCAGAGAGCACGCCCGGGACGGGCAGGGCAACGTCGAGCAGCGCGATGCGGTTGGCGCCGTCGAGGGCTGCGGAGAGCTTCGAGTAGACGGCGGCGAGCCCGGGGCCGTAGGCGGCCCTTAGACGGGCGAAGGACGAGGAGGGCGGGGGCGGGAGCAGCAGGAGGGCGTAGGGCTGGCTGATGGAGTCCATGCTGTCGTTCTGTCTGTCTGTCTGTCTGTCTCTCTTCGTCTGTTCAGGAGCAGGACATCAGGGACATCAGGATCGGTCTGCGGGGATCTCCGCCCCGCTGAGTCAGCGCACGCGGAGAAAGAACCTCACGACGAGCAGCGACGACTACGGCGCAGACACTCACCATGCCTTTTCACGGACATCAGCGCGTTGGCGACCGCATCGAGGGCCCGTCCGCGCTCGGGGGCATGGTGCAGGCGGCGCAGACGCTGGAGGTCGTGGGCGCGCCCGCGGCGGCGGGCCCGACGTCTTCGTCGACGGCGGACGCTCTCCTCCTCCCGGCGGACAGCTCTGCTGCGCTCAGCGCCAGGAGGAACGCTGGCCAGGCCATGTCCAACCCTCCGCCCTTCGACTCCCCCCGCCGCGCCTTCGGGCGCCAGCCTGAGGAGCTGCACATCCCGGTGTCATCGAGTGCGCCCCGCCAGCAGCCTCATCACCAGTTCGCCGCCCCTCCAGACGCGCCCAGCGGCAGCAACCCCTCCTCCTCCTCCATCACCGCCCCGCAGTCGAACCCCCAGCACGCCCAGTACGCTCCCAGCAGCAGCAGTAACACGCTGCCCGGGGCTCTCCAGCCGGGGAATACCAGCCGCGCGCCCCCGTCGTCGACCGGCGCCGCGTCGTCTGCCCTCCCGACGTTGCCTCAGCTCTCCACGCAGTCCTCGCAGCAGCCTTCGACCTCTCGCACCGTCCCCATCAATTCGCACGGGAATTCCAGGTCCAGCCCGCCGGGATACGACCAGTCCAAATACAAGCAGTACGGGAATACCGCCGAAAACTCGAAATACGTGTCGCCTCCGAGCACGGGCTATCAGCCAAATACGCCTCAGGGAGCAAAGTATTCTCCCCTGGGATTGGCAGACATACGGCCCCATGCAGACCTGGCGGATCTCACGATGAGTCCCGGTTCGCGCAATGGAGAGCCGCAGGTCCCCACGAACAGCAACTACCTTGCGCCGTGGCCGATATATGCCGTGGACTGGAGCAAGTGGCCTATGGCTACTAACGGCCCGTTCGCCGGGAAAATCGCCATTGGCAGCTATCTGGAAGATAATCACAACTATGTACGTCTACGTCTCCCTCTCTTACGGAATAGACGGAGCTAACTCTTTGCCAGATTCAAATTATCGATGCCCATCGGACACAGCCAGATCCAGATACCCCGGACGCGATAGCTGGGGAGGTCAAGTTAGAATATGTCAAGACCGCCGAAGCATCGCATTCCTATCCCGTGACCAGGATTTTGTGGGAGCCTCCATCGTCCCAGAAGCAGTCGACCGACTTGCTGGCAACTTCAGGGGATCACTTGCGCCTGTGGTCATTGCCCAATTCTCAGCAATCGCATCAGACTTCTAATTCGATCACGCGGCCCTCGAACCAGAGAGATCCCCCGGTGGCCAAGCTCTCTCCTTTGGCCCTTCTTTCTAACTCAAAGTCTCCTGAACACACTGCCCCGATTACCTCCCTCGACTGGAACACGGTCTCCCCCAGCCTTATCATCACATCCAGCATTGATACCACCTGCACCATCTGGGATATCCCGACTCTTACGGCCAAGACGCAGCTCATCGCTCACGACAAAGAAGTATATGACGTACGGTTTTGCGCAAACAGCGTCGATGTGTTTGTCACCTGCGGTTCGGATGGTAGCGTGCGCATGTTCGACCTCCGCAGTCTGGAACACAGCACCATCATATACGAGCCCAACGAAAAGACCGATAAGTGTACGTCTTCTGGTTCATAAAAAAAAGACTAAGAATCCTCAGTTGCTGATCGAATTGTTACAGCTCTACTTTTGAACGCTGGAAACTCCAGCCCGTCAACCCCTCATGCACCGCCCATATGGCCACCTCCACTTCTACGCATTGCGGGTATGTCATGTCCTATCCTTTGTCGGCCTCAGACTCTTTATAGGTATTAACTTGATTACAGCATCCCCCCACGACACCCACCTCCTCGCGACTTTCGCGCAGGACTCGAACGTCGTCCGCATCCTAGACGTCCGACAACCAGGACAAGCCCTCCTGGATCTCAAGGGTCATTCGGGAGCGATAAACTGCGTCGACTGGTCCCCAACGCGACGCGGCACTCTCGCCTCCGGCGCGGACGACTGTCTGGTGCTGGTGTGGGACCTGATCAACCAGCACAACGCCGCCACCATCGCGCCCAGCATGCACAGCTCCGGCACCTCCTCCTCGTCGTCCTCCACCACGCAGGAGCGCGGCCCGGCGGCCGCGTGGCAGTGCGACTACGAGGTCAACAATCTGAGCTGGTCCCCCTCAGGCGGCACGGGCAGCTCGGGCCATCCCCGCGAGTGGCTGGGTGTCTGTGGCGGGAAGGGATTCTGGGCTGTTTCGCTCTGAATGGATAAATCGAAATTTTTTTTCTTTTTCTTCTTTTCTATTCCTTTTAAGGTTCCTGTCTTGTCGGTTGCTTAGCTTGTCTGATTGGTCCATGGGTTTCTTTCTTTCTTATTACCTACCTATTTAGCTACCTTATCTCTTTGTTGTATTTGTCTCTCACGTTGCACGCTGAAAACGATCATGATGATTTCTGATGTTCTCTTTTTTAAGCTTCAACGCGAATTTGCTTTATTTATTTGCTTATTTATGTACAGGAGTTCAGTTCTTTTTTTTCGTCGTGGAGATGAAGAATGAAATGAAATGAAATGAATGAGCGAATGGGTAAATGAATTTGCTAGTTAGCTAGCTACCTGTTTCCGGTTTCTGTGTTGATGATGTTCATGATGGATGTTGAATGATTCTTGATTCTGGATGAATCCAGAAGAGGGGAGTACTACTTGTGGTGCGCGCTCACAGAGAGACCCATCTGTCTGATAAGATAAAAGCATGGGGACGCGCGGGGGAGGGGGGATTGGAGGGCAGAAGGTCAAGGAGGAAAGGGTCGTTTCTTATAAATATTTCCTGAATTTCCTCAGTTAACTGTAATCTGCTCCTTGCTCTTGCCTTGTTTATTTCAGGTTGTCTTGAGCATAGGACAAGAATAAGTACCTACCTAACCTACCTACTGCTAAAGTAAGTTCGTTTGAAGTTTCTGCAGTAACCCTACGCTCGAATTTTGGAAGTGTTCAAACCTTTTGCTGTGTCATTTACGGAGTATATAGGGATATATTTTCCGCATCACGTCGCATGACCGTGACTGCTCCGAATATTGAACTCCCTCTTAACGTTGATTCCGCCCAGGATAGGCTCCGCGTCTGGCATCATCATGGCTTGGGCACCAACCTCGTCGGTGCTCCGGTTCCACGCGCTGCGCAACGAGTCATCCCCATTCGACGAATACCGGGCAATCACTTCACTCTTGACGTTCTTCATCGGGTACAGCTGCTGCTGCTCGTCGAGATTCTGAAAGTTCCTCGAGTCATAATCCGACGACGGCTTGTAATAATAATGGCCGCTTCCCCTGCCGCGGGTCGAGTTGATTCCTCTCATGAACAGTGGCCGAGTGACGGGGATGCAGGCGAGTGTGATACCGAGGGTCGGCTCCAGCATACTCCAGATCAGGGCCGTCGGTACGGAATAGGTGATGTCGGTGTAGGAGACTTTTACGAGCGTGACGACGCGGATGATACTGATGATGCAGATGCTGTATCGATGGAGAGGTAAGTTAGTACAATCCCCCCTTCCCCATGGGGGAGACTCACCAGAAGCCAATGGCAAATATGACGGTCACCGCAATTTTATTCGGCAGCGGCATCTGCAGCCTCCAGACCATCGGCATCGGCAAACACAGCACAATCACGTCCGTCACGATGTTGAAGGACCCGGTCAGGATGTACGACAGGATCTGGTTCCCGCAGCGCCCGCCGGGGATCGTCTGGTCCCAGTTGAAGGCGAACGGCCGGCAGAGGAGGAAGCCGCAGAGGATAACGCTCAGGCACCAGAGAGTGATGGCGACGGTGGCCAGTCGCGACACGGCGCGGACCCAGGTCACCGACACGTCGAAGATGCGCATGTAGAAGAGCAGGATCGACGCCTTGGTGAACAGCAGACTGGTTGCCCACAGGATTTGCACGGCAATCAGATCCTAAATGGTGTATTATTAGAGGAGATTCTAGGGAATCTGGGACTCACAGAGGTCAGAGATATGAGGTGTACTTACCTTTGCGAAGGCGACCAGTGGTTGAGGGCCATATTTCAGAACCACCTGCTCGGCATGAAGACCAACGCCGCCAACAACCACTCCTGCAATGTACCCAATTAGAAACTGTCTACACATTTCTCTCACTCAGATGGTCTTCCTACCTATAAGGTCACAAGCCACCAGTCCAAGAGCCAAGATCTAATTCACTGTCAGTATAATCCGCCATTGTTGTTTCTTGAATGCTTTGCTCACCAGGGCAATCAAGATGCACCAGTCATCTGCCTCTACGGGATTTCCTTTGACCTTCCTGGCATAGAACCGCAGGCACACGGAAAAAATTGCGATTGCCGCGAACAGACAGGTCACCACTAGAACAATGACCTGAGATGAATTCTCAATCGCAATCATCATCGACGAGCTTCCCAGATGGAAGCAGGCCCAGGCTCCCCTCAACATAAATGGTTGTCAGAACACTCACCTTCTATAGGGAAGATAAATCTGGTATAAGAGCTACCAGAGATGGTCCCCATGGCTCCTAATATTTGGCAGGCCATCTAGAGACAAGTCATTCCAGGTCAGGTGTCAGAGCTAAGGGGGAAAAGGCAGTTATTCTGACATATTTTCCGGATGGTTCGATTGGAATTGAACTAGACGTCTGACAGGCTGCACCACACTCGATGTGGCTCTTTGTGAAGAGTGAATTGACCAATGGCTTGTCCCTAACCCATCTGACCTGTGCAGAAAAATCTCCGCTTTTTGCGGCACAGCTGCGGCGCAGATGAATCCGCTATATGGCAACACAGCTAGATGATATTAGCTCTTCCCTAGCCTGGAGCCGTCATCCGGGCCGAGAAACTGTCTCCCATCTGCCGTATCGGCTCATGCGTCGGTGTTTTTAACATCTGCAAACAGCCTGCCGGTTTCTAAGCGGTGGCTTAAGCTACCCCTGCCTTACTCTATATTAGAAAAGTTGATGTCCTCTGCAATTTGCATTTTAACAAGCATTTGAATTTTTCACTGGCGGTGTCTCATCATCTTATTCTCCATATTTCCTCATACGGCTCAAATAGTCCGCTTCTCCTAACAGCGGTTTTCTACCTAATCTTCTGACCTGAAAAAAAAAAAATCAGATGAAGCAGACCCTTGCTTGTGATTCGCATCATGCCCTCCAGTCAATTCGTCATCATTCCGACCGCAATCGTTTTGGTGGTGTTTCTGGCGATTCGAAGACGCTACTCTGCCCGTCTCCATGAAATCCCGGGTCCCTTCCTGGCGTCGTTTTCAGTTCTATGGCAAGTCTGGCATGTGGTCAAGGGCGATATCGAATGGGAATCCATTCGACTGCATGAAAAACATGGTCTGCATCATATTATATTCTTGACCTCTTCAACCGGAGTTGTTCCTTGGCTAATGACCTCCAGGGCACTTTGTTCGCATCAGTCACAAGGAAGTCAGCGTGAGCCATCCAGATGCAATTCGCGCCATTCTACTCGCTCCGCTCCGCAAGGTCAGGACAATGTTGAAAGACATACGTCCAGCGGCTATGCTGACGTCGTCGCTTCTCACCAGGCGGACTGGTACAAAGTCATGGCGCTGCCAGATCACCGATTTCAGACTCCCATGTCCGAGGTCGACCCGAAGCGTCAAGTAGCACGGGCAAAGAACATTGCCTCCGCCTACACCCTGACGAATCTCCTCAAAGCCGAGAAGTACATGGATCAGCTCATCGAACTCCTGGTCACCCGCCTGGGCGAGCTCGCAGACGCACAGAAGCCCGTCGAGTTTGACAAGTGGTTCAACTATATGGCATTTGACATAGTGGGAGAGTTAGCCTTCTCCAGTCCCTTTGGCTTTCTCGAAAGCGGCAAGGATATAGGTGGCTCCATCGAGAACACGCGCGTCCTGACCCTCTACACGGCCGTCGCTGGTTTCTTCGGCACGCTGCACCAGATGACGCTGGGGAACCCCCTGGTTACCAAATTGGGCCTGATGCCCTCGCAGCACATCTTCGACACGACGCTCCGCGCCATCGAGAAACGCAAGAGTAACCCGGATGTCCGATTAGACATGCTCGAGCACTGGAAGCGCATGGTGGCCAAGAACAGCATGGAGGAGAACGAGCTGTACGGCGTGACCAACATGACCATTGGCGCCGGAGCGGACACGATCAGCGCCACTCTGCAGGCTTTCTTCTACTACCTGATCCGACACCCCAAGCATCTTGACAGAGTGCGGGCGGAAGTTCTGAGCGCGAAAACATCCAAGGTCGTCAGCTATGCTGAAGCCCAGGGTCTTCCTTTCCTGCAGGCTTGTGTAGGACTCTGCCCCCTCCCCTGTTTCGTGCAAGCTCAGTAGAAAATGTCATATGACCAAGTACTAATTATCCCATCGGTACAGATCAAGGAAACACAGCGCATGCATCCCGCAGTCGCCTTTGGGCTCCCTAGAGTGGTTCCGAAAGGAGGCTTGACAATCGGTGGGCGCTATTTCACGGAAGGCGTATGTTTAAAGTTACATGCCTCTAATCAAAAATGAGCTTTGTATTCTAATAAACTACTTCTATATACACAGACCATCCTCAGCGTCAATCCGTGGGTAATACACCGCAGCAAGGAATTCTTCGGAGACGACGCAAACGAGTTCAACCCCGAACGATGGCTGCGGCCCGAGAGCCGCAATTTGGAAAAGTATTATATTCCAGTGAGTATCACTACCTATATCCTCTGTATAAGCAGTAAACACATATATCTAGGTTTTGTGGAGCGGGGATGGGGAAGAAGAAACAGCTTCACTGATTTATTGTCATTTTTGCTTTTCGCAGTTCGGCGCCGGCTACAACTCCTGCATCGGACGCAACCTCGCCCTGATCGAGATCTCCAAGGTGACGGCGACAGTGCTGCGAGATTTCGATATCCGGCAGGTGAACCCCGGACAGAGCTGGAAGTACGAATCGCACTTCACGGCCGTGCCGTACGGGTGGCCGTGTTATGTCACGAGGAGAAGGAATGAGAGATGTTTGATTAATTAAGTAGTTGCAGTCTTATGCTATATATATGTCGCTTCCTGCCCCGCCCAGGAGAATAAATCCGTCCCCCTGTCCGGTCAAATTGTTGGAAGGAACTACTACAGTCCCCATTCCGGACAGGTAGTTAACAGCATAGGTATCAACGCATTGTTGTGTGGTTAAGTTATCAAAGTGACCCTGTGACATGTTCGACGCCGGGTCGGACAGGCTGATCCCAACCACGGGGAGACAAGCGCCGAGGTGGTCGGTCGTGTTGTCCGATACCAGTTTTGGGTCAAAGTCGCTCGGAGCGATGAGGACACCGTATTGACTTGTGGCGATGGATGAAAAAGATGGCCGAGTTGTATCTAATGATCGGTTGTGACAAATGCAAACAATACAACGGTGAGATGAATCTTACATTAGATGAATCGGTGCCGAAGTGATCATAAGCAGCAACCAGAGGATCAACTGTCTTGTACTAATGGCCGAGATATTTCTCAAGCCCGGTATGCCGATTTCCAGCCAAATACGACGGGAGTGCGCCCGATCGACGTCCTTTCGTGTGGGTGCGCTCAAGAGTTGCATGCAGTAGTTGCTGGCTGCCAATACGACCGTGCTCAAAATATTAATCACAAAGTGCAGACCTATTTCCCAATGTTTTGGTACAGAGCAGCTCCCTTCATAGATGACCGCGGCAGTAAAGACGCTGCCTCTGAGGTTGGAGTGGGCAAGGATGGTGGCCGTAATGAACAAGATGATGTTGATGAACAGGACGACGGAGGCGCCCGCGGCACAGATATGGACTCCTTTTATCCACTGGCGAGAAGGAGGATCAGAACCTGTGTCCGAACAGGCTCCAGGAGTTCCGGACGCGTCGTTCTTCAGAAGAGCACTGTGTGGCTCACTGTTCGACGGGTGCCGGTCATTATGATTATACCGTTCCATCTCAGTCGTTTCCTGCTGACTTACATGTCGAACCGGGCGATATTTCGATCGTTCGAGAATCCGCGTCGTTGCCCGAGTCCACATTGCGGGATCGCATCTCTGTCAGAAAAAAAAATGTTTAGCACCATATGTACATGTACAACAGAAAACACGTAAAATGAGAAATTCTGAAGCTAACTGTGACAATAGAGAAGTTGCCATCATTTAAATGTTGCTGACAACTAATTCAGCCGCAGTCAATGCATTCTACACCAACGAGCACGTACTCGTGCCCAGTTGATTGGAGGAGCCTAAATTTACTCTTTGGGGGTGAGCCTCCTTCCTTACTTTTCCAGGGCGCCTAAGACTGTGGATTTATAGCCATGGCTGCTAATTTCTGGCTTGCCAGACGAGGGATTGCAGAAGGAGGCCATTTCGGTGCCCTCGTATGTGGTGAACGAGATGAACGAGGGCCAGGCACTGGCAGGTTCCAGGACTCGACACAGCATGGAGTGTGAGAATTGACCAGGTTGGTCGATCCTATATAGCGAGCTGCAGGCATTATATAGGGCGTAGGCTAACGATTAATAAATTAAGTAATAGATAGTAGGTCTGCAGGTAGAACGCCAAGCAGTCTGATATGTAGACCACTAATTGGGACAATTGTCCTCCTTAAAGCCCCCTTCAGGCCTGAGTGAGCAAAGCGAACGTATTTATCCATGTTGGGCCATCTATCCTTCGTAGAATCTTTGATGATGAGAGATGTCAACTAGATGTCTGAGCCATGGCACCTGCGGTGAGGCGGGGTAGCGGCAAAGTGATGGATCGCATGCACTCTGCCAGATCCAGGTCCGTTCCTCGAAAGTGAGAAGAGATTCGTGTGAGCTCCAGTTCTTGTGAGTGGCGTGTCCTATCCATACCAATCCGATCCGAAGCCATTATCGGTCATATATAACTGACGGATAACGAGATAATCTACAACACCGAAAGGGCGCAACGCAATGAGCTTGAGTTGACAGAAGTGCTGACAGCTTCCCAATTCCTCAGCCCTAAGCAGTCTTTGAATCCTCTTTGATGATATCGGCTGCTTTCTCTGCCACGGCATACACAGTGGCCTGAATGTTCCCCAGCGGCTCTAGTGGGAAGATACTTGCATCTACAACCCTAAGGTTGCGCGTGCCGTGCACGACCAGACGGCTGTTGACGACACCACCGAGGTCCTCAGGCATCATGGAACAGGTGCCTGCTGGGTGGAAGCAGGTGAAGAGACGATCTTTCACGGTCTGTTTGGCCGACTCCAGGTCAGACACATGTGCGCCCTCTGGGATCCGGCTCGCTGGCTTCAGCAGCGACGCGAGGGGCTCCGTCTCCACGATCTTGTTCATGTACTGCGTGTGGCGTGCGAGAATCTCCAGATCGAGAGGATGTGAGAGGTAGGTGGGGTCGAAGATGGGCTTCTCCTTTGGATCCGAGGATCGGATGTGCACCGAGCCGCGGGAGAAGGGATGGTTGTTCAACGCCAGGATGCTGACATAGTTTCCAGGGAGTGACTTTTCAAAGAGTTCCGCCATCGTGGTCTTTCCCTGCTTCATGTGCAGCTGGATAGGAAGCATCATGTATTCAGAGGATGATTCCTTTGGATCAAGCAGTATCTGGCGCAGAAGTTCATACTGCTTTCTCAGCCCGGGGGAGGACACTGGCACGTTATCCAGATGCTCTTGCAGGAGCTTCTGAATGTCCTCCTCGCTGAGCTTACCGTTCCCATCTACCAGTGACAGATATGCTACACTCAGTGGCATCCCGCTCAGCGGGCCACCTCGGGTCTCTTCGTAGAGTTTCACAAGGCTCTGAACCACGTTCGGGTCTCTCATGACGTCCCCTGATACTTGGCCATCCGCGACTTCGAAGCTGATAGCAGCGATGCAATGGTCCTGGAGATTTTCACCAACCCCAGGGTTGTTGATAACGACGGGGATTCCATGCTTCTTGAGTATTTCCTCAGAACCAATGCCAGAGAGCTCCAAGACTTGTGGCGAGTTGATGGCACCAGCAGAGAGGATGACCTCCCGCTTTGCCATGATTCCCTCACGTGTTCCCTCTCTCGTGCGTATCTGAACGCCCTTCGCAATGACGGAGCCGTCATCAAGCCGGTCAAGGAGCACCTTTTCTACTTGTGTTTCTGTTAACAGTTGAAGATTTGGCCTCTTGGCAGCCTCTTCAGTGTAATAAGCCGCCGCGTATCCGCGAGTCTTCGTCTTGGGATGCACTGATAGTGGACAGGTGAATGGCCCCAATTTGTTCCCAACAATAGGATCATCTGAGGACTGCCAGCCTAGCTTCCTGAGAGCCTCGTCCCAAGCCTTGTTGAATTCACCATAGACATCGGGGAATGTCACAGGCAAAGGCCCATCAATTCCTTGGTTCTCATCTTTCATATAATCCAGAGACAGCAGGGTCTTGGTCTCAGGAGTAGCCGGAGTGAAGGTGTGAAACTTGCGGAAATACGGGGCCATATCATCGGCAGACCAGCCCTCGTTCCCAAGTGCTGACCACGCCCGAAAATCAGCCTTCGAGGGATATAGGATGACAGAGAAGTTCATGGCCGAAGAGCCTCCGACAACCCTGCCGCGCGGCTGGGGTATCTGTCTACCATTGACGTAGGTCTAATAATCTTTCAGCCTCTCAACCAGGATGGGGATGCGGGGAACACAGGAAGGGCTTTGTTACCTGCGGTTCAGTTGTGAAATCCCAATCGAAGTCTGGGTCGCCATACAAAGTGGTCAAATAGCCTGGAGTTTCAATTCTCGGGTCCCCCATGCGATTCGCACCGGCCTCGATCAGCAGCACGCTCTTGTCGGCATCTTCGCTCAAGCGGGTTGCGGCCACCAGGCCGCCGATGCCCGCACCGACAACGACGTAGTCGAATGCACGGGAACCCATGTCGGCAGCTGATGAAACTTGCCCAGTGCCTTCTGCTGTGCTGCTCGCTCGATTGATCTCTCCGGAACAAGGGATGGCAGAGTTGGAAACTGCTACAATCGCAAAACAATGGCGAAGAAAGACTGAATGTTGGAGAGAGAGAGCAACGATGAGGGAGATAAACTACTACAACGACTACTACTGCGAAGAGCAATGATATGTAGTACACTACGTGGCACGCAACCCAGTGCTTCGGGCTACTGTGCCTAGGCCGCCTGTTCGTTCCTTTTTCTTCCAATGCCAATTGGTGATAGAGGGGGTCTAACGTCTTTGACCCCTCAGTCCATGTATAATTTTGGCTGGTGAACAGTGTAGCGTGCTCTCTTGCGCGCCCGGCACTCATCTACTCCGTCCGCTAGTCTCGGGTGCCGACGGTTAAACAATGATGGGATGAACGGGTTTACATACCTCTTCTACAAGATTGCACGCTTGTTTTCGGGCAAATAAGGGGTCACAACTTCTCATTGCCAATCCTGAACTCAGCAAATATCTACTCTGTAATTGAAGGCGTCGCTTGCCAGCCTCTCCGAATCATGAATTCCATGAGACTCAACGTCGCCGTTAATATTTCAATTTTTCGTACCATCTGCACCGCGGGCTGATTGTTGCAGGATCAACAGTGATTTGACAGGTCCGGGGACAAAATGGACCCCACCAGGCACCACTTCTTGGGATATACTCTCCGAGAGAGGGTCGTATAAATTGTCCATAATTGGACACGGTCTCAAGAGTCTGACGGCACGGGCCGAGATCCCTACGGTCCGAACCAACCTGCAACGGCTTATCCACATCGCCCGTTATCGGACCAGTATCGTGGAAGAGCGTCTACCTGTATGTGTTGTCTGTGATTTCAGGGCATACAGCTCCGGGGAGCTCCGGGTTTTCTCGGGGGGAGCTAGAAAATTCTGCCGGAAGGCGGTGTGGGTGATTTCTAGCCCTCCCCAAGCTTTTGCCTACCAGGCTCTGAGGCAACTTATAGTTGGCCCTAATAGGGCTTGGCATATATATATATATGTATGTACAGAGCATGTGCAATACTTGTGAAAGCATATGCTGAGCACATGCCCCCTGCCCCCAGTTAAGCCTCCCATCACAACCCCCGGGGCTCGGGGGTTCTAACAGGGGGCTTAATGGAGGTAAGGCATACCAGAATATTTTGTGATGTAGGCAAAAGCTCCGGGGGGCTAGAAAATCCCTAAAGCTTTGCCGGCGCTAATTTCTAGCCCCCCCCCCCCCAGAGAACATTCGGAGCCCCTCGGAGCTGTATGCACCTGATTTTACCGCTTGCTGCGGTCCAGTTCCGCACGAGGCTAGATTCATGGTTGGCAGTTGACAGTTGACGGCCCCGGGTTCTGCCTCCGCGACCTTGAAACATCTAGCGGATGCTGTTCAAACCCTAAGAAGCCATCCTGTAGACTTGGCTTTGTCCATAGTGTCGGAGGATAGGTTATGCTAGCCAAGGGTGAACTCCAGGAATAGTGAAATTCTATTGACTGAACTAATCTAGTCCTATAGACAAGAGTGAGGATTAGAACATCTTAACGATCTTGAGCAGGCTTATATGCCTTCCCCAGTGGCAAATTGCTCATGAAAATTTTTATAGAGAATCCTGATTCATTTCATGTCTTGCATACTGCTTCCAGGATGTTGAATCCCAAAAAGAACCTCAATTTTGCCCATTTTGGTGATTCTAAGTGAATTCAATTAAATGTACCATGGGTATGATGTCGAGGTCATATATCCTCACTTATAAGCAAGGCCTGAGGGTTTGGACCTTTCGGTAATGGTCGCAGATCGCCCGAATCCAACACGTAGTGTTCTGCACCTTGGTCTGCCATAATCACTCCAGGCATGGTGAACATTCCCAGGTTCCTTTTAGAGTAGTCTGGATTTGCTGGAAATGGCTCCCTCATTAGTCTCGATTCTTTCAGTCATGATAATAGTCTTTCTTTCATTCTTTTATTTTTTTTATATCCGACATTCGTTTAACTTTGTCCTATGTGTTCAGCATACGGTCATTGTGATGGCGTTGGAATTATACAATGTCTTCACGCACAGGATCGTGTGAGATCAGCTCATTGACAACACTGTCTTGGTCGGCTGGGCCACCGTCATGGTAATCCTCAGGTTTGTCGCCAGGCGAGTGAGGGAAAATAAAATCTGGTGGGATGATGTTTGTATTGTCGGATCTCTGGTACGCATGTCTTTCTGTCTCCTGAGGTGCCTTGGGTAGATAGATGTTGACGGCTCATGGAACTAGATCCATACGTACGGCATGCTGGGGATCCAATATCGTTATGCAGCGGTGGGGATGCACGAGCATATCACAGACATCCCGCTAGAAAACACAGTCGTTATCTTCAAGGTCTGTGGATGGATTGCGCCTCGTCATTCCCAATGGCTGACCACCGAGGTATATCCCGCAGATGCTGGTCGCATATCAAACCGTCTATTACAACGCCATGCTGCTGGCCAAGCTCTCATATGTGTTCTTCTACCTTCGCATTTTAGTCTCCAGGGGCTTTCGCATTGCAGCCTGGGTCTGCATGGGATGTGCGGGAGGCTACTGGCTAGGGAGCATGCTCCAGTTGTTCCTCATCTGCGAACCATTCGCCTACAACTGGGATCATACGATCCCAGGAGGCCACTGTGCGAGCCAGAACGTGGCATTCTCGACGATTGGAGCATTCAACCTCATCACCGATCTGATGATCATGTTCCTGCCGCTGCACTTTATCAGCGAGCTGCAGATGTCGGGGATGACGAAGCTGGGTCTCTACAGCATTTTCCTTGTTGGATTATTGTAAGCACTGCACTTATCACCATCATTATTATCCACTTGTCATAAAACGCGCGCGGAAACTGCCCCGCTGACCTCGTTATGAAACAAAAAGCATCTCTGCCATCACCATCATCCGTATCCGCGTCCTCACAACCGTAGACTTTACTGGTCAATGCTGCCTTCTGGAGGGTCACCGAGCCGGCCCTGGCCGTCGCCAACGCCTGCGTCCCCATGATGCGCCCTATCATCAAGGCCGTCTTCCCGAGTCTCTTCTCGACCAAAGACAGAGAGTACTATGGCTCCTCCAAGTCCGGCAACCAGCAGAATTCAAACGCAGCTTTCCAGCGCATCCAGGACGGCGAGTACCGCTGACCCGGCTGGAAGACGGGGGTGACGACTATCGACATCCGGGCCGGCAAGAACGAAGATCAGGTGTCGGTGAATGCGGGGTCGTACGACGGCAACGCAGCCCAGCAGGCGCCGCCGCGAGAGCCCCGAAATATGATCGAGGGCATCAGAGTCCGAAATGAATGGGAGATCTCTAGTAAGCAACCTTAGTGCGAGATCGTTCCTTGCCGGCGGGTTTCCCAAGGATCTCATCATGCGGTCTTCCTGCAGCGGTATGCCCAAATGGCTTTTTTTTTCGCAGTATATATTTACAAACCAAGTCAAATTCTCGAACAGTTGAGACGACACACTGATTATTGTTAATGAGACGGTTCTCTCAGATTATTACAGCAAGTATCCATTGACCACTCACTCATTCACTCACTCTACCTGCACAGATTAAGGTCTGGTGCAGGGTTTTATTTAATTTCCATTTTAGGTTGATATTCCAGCATCTACGGACTATGGTCTTGTATTCAGCTCTGTGACCTATCTAAGAGCATAACAACTGACTTTTTGACTTTTTCCTTCATTGATTGGGGGTACTGTTTCAGGGTCTCACTCTTTTCTTATATATATATGGTAGTTAGCGGAACTTATTCAAAAGGAAGAATTAGATTATAAAGAAAAGCTTCTGGAAAGGATCTCTCAGATTCCCAGGGCCATTTAAATAAGAAGAAGAAGAAGAAGAAGAAAAAGAGAAATTATCCATAATACAATTAATATTAGCTCTGTCGTTCTTTCTAGGAGTGTGTGTTTTTATCACTATCTATTTCTTTTATTTTTGGTCATAGACATAATATTATATTAGATCAATAACATCAATAACAGCGCTAGAAGAGTTCATCCGGAAGTCCTATTTACCTAATCAGGCCCCCTTTTGTCAGGTAGGTAGATTAGGTATTATTAGGTAGATAGATAGATAGGTAGAAGAACTAACCTCCCTGCCCTACCTACCCTACCTAGCCTAGATAGGCACCCAGGTATCTACCTAGGCTCCTTATCCGATCCTGATCCTGTCCTACACAGCGTCCCATCCACCGTCTGCGTCGTCCACTCCTCGCTCCCGACCCCCGTGAGCGCATAGAACACGTGGTCCGGATCGTATCGGTCCTTGATGGCGCGCAGGCGCTCGTAGTTCTGCTCTCCGTAGCCGCGCTGCCAGTCCGGCTGGCGGAAGTCGGCCTCGCTGAGGTACGCGCCGCCGCCGGGGGTCAGTCTCTCCAGCTGGGGCAGGAGCACGTCGGTCATGAAGCGCTGGTTGGTGAGGTCGAGGGTCCAGTCGGTGTAGTTGAAGGGTCTGGTGTGTGGATAAGGTAAGGTTGCAATGGTCAGCACAGCGCTAATATACTATATAGATATGTGCCTAGCTAGCTGGTGGGTGAGATTAAGAGGGAGAGTAACCGCATAATACATGTATATGGATGTATATATAATCCAACTCGCCGTTCATCGACCGGGGAAAGGGGAAAGAGGAGGAACTTACGTGCCGAGGACCACGCTAATGACCGCATCGCGCCATGCAGGATTCACAGAGTTGGAGGGATAATGTGATTTCCGAGTCGCATTGACCGAGACGCCGGAGATGACGGCCCCGTGCTCGGCTATGGTCCGGAGCGCTGCCATCAGCCCTGGCGTGTTCGACTCGACGACAGAGCGCGGGATCAGTCGGCCTCCGAGCTGGAATTCGACGATGTTCGCCGGCGGGTTCATGGCCTGGTAGCTGTCGTAGAATGTTGGGAACTCGTCGATGAAGTATGCTGCGAGAAGAAGATCAGTAAGTGTTAGGTAGGTATCTAGTATGTTCAACTTCGATCTGTCCGGAATCGGGTAACATAGGAAAAGAACGACAAGCGCACCATACGTGATGTTGCTTTGATCCAACTTGGTGATCACCGGGCTGAGCAGCTCCTGCAGCTGCTCCTTCGTCCCTCCGGGGAGCGTAGTAGGCGTCACGAGGAACGCCGGGCCGGCGAGCAACCAGATGCTCGCGCCGCCCGCGTCCAAGATCGGAGGGAGATTGCTGATGAAGGTCTCCACCACATCGTAGACGGTTCCTGCGAGACGCCCGCGCCGGTGAAGGTCAGGTTGGCCGCAGCGGTGCGCAGTTCCGGATATGCCTTGACGGTCATGGACAGCACCACGCCATATATGCCGCCTCCACCGCCGGACAGAGCCCAATACAGGTCCGGGTTCTCATACGGCGACGCCGTCAGGAGCTCTCCGGTCCCGGTGACCACCTCCCACTCCAGGACCTGATCCGCCGCAAGGCCGAATCTGGACGTCAGCTGCCCGTGGCCGCCTCGCTGCGTGTAGCCCCCGGCCAGGCCGACGGACGGGCAGTTGCCGCCGACGACGACGAGATTGTGCGCGTGGGCAGCTTCATGCGCCTCGAAAATCTGGACGCCGGCGCCCACTTTCATCGCCTTTCCGGTATAATGCGGCGACGTATAGTCCAGGATTTCGATGTCCTTGATGTTGTGGGTCCAGATGCCCACGGCGCCAGCGCCCATCGATTTGCCCAAGAAGTCATGGCCGGTGTTCCGGATCACCAGGCGGATGTTGTGTTTCTTGGTAAACTCGATGGTCTTCTGATAGTCGGAGGCGCTGCTCGCGTTCACAGCATACTGGATATAGGTGCCGAGGACGCACTGGGCGGTCTTCGGAAGATACGGATCGCAGCTCTGGTTTGCAAAGAACCCAGCCATGACCGAGGACGACGATTGATAATGAGTCTCCGGGAGAGGCCAGACGGCCTGCAAAGCTGCGCACTTCTCAGCGTCATAGGGTTCAAAGGGATTATCCAGATGGCAGGCACTGGCGATTGGCTTCGTCGCGATGAGCTTTCCTCCCAAGGTGCGATTGAAATCGTTCCATTCCTGCTCCGTTGGCCAGCAGTCATCCCCAGGAAAACAGCGGCATGTCGGCGTACTTCTCTGGTATCTCTTTAATAGCTGCGTGACCGGAGAGCACCATTCAGGGTCTTTGAGAGCGACAAAACCAAGAATCACAAAAAGTACAAAGGGGCCAAGAGACGTGGACGAGTCGACGAGCCATCTTTCTTTTGTTTCCTCTAAAGGAATTCTGCAAACATCATCCGAAGCAAACTCGAGAACGACATCAGGATCAAATATTCCCCCCCCCCCCCCC
>Ga0207767_1000429_pt1 | contig 27628 bp, 29 predicted proteins | sample HigsolmetaGSP17D_FD_184845 | JGI IMG/M metagenome (GOLD analysis project Ga0207767, IMG submission 184845) | High solid enriched microbial communities from the Joint BioEnergy Institute, USA - SP1-7-D (SPAdes) | ecosystem: Engineered > Bioreactor > SSF (Solid state fermentation) > Aerobic >... | reverse complement strand
CCCTCCCTGTATGGAGCCCCGTTACTTCGATCGTCCGCCTACACGACCCACCCTCGGATCCACTGAGTGGTACGGAGATAGATCCAACCATGCCTCTGAGTGAGGCAGTAGCTATAAAGGCGTTCGAAACGTTTCCAGGTTCACTGGCAATACTCAAATTTCTCAACGGGACGCTCGTTGTCGTTTATCCAGACGGTACGGACTGGAAACGGTGACATTGCACTTACTACTGTTAGTCACTTGCCGCTGCTGTACGGGAGAGTGTGAAGAAGGCGGCAAAAAAGTTCTCTCTAAAATTGGATCTGCCTAAGACAGCTGTGGGCCTAAAGATGCACACCGACGGGCACGAATTTCCTGTTAGTTAAAAGCACTCTGCAACATGGGTTGTCGCCGATTAGATTATTAGATAGCCGAGGTCAACCGAATCTTCGTTGAGGAAACCAAAGTTGAAAGACTACCCGAAAGGGTACACATTTGATCTTGCACTTCTCAGACCTTTGGTTCCGATTGTGCTACGAATCCACGAGCCCCAGGAGAGGAAGTTCCGTAAAAAGGCCGTAGGGCTTCCGTTTAACGAGATACTATGCATATTGTCAGCGAGGATTGGTTCTGAAGAAAGGGCATTGCCATCAGGATTTGGCACCACCATAGGAGAGGAATTTGTGAAAGCAAATGTAAGGTTCTACAAGGATGCTGACGACTGAGACAAGAAATCGGTATCACAGGCAGAAAAATCAAGTGATTCTCGGCATGCACAACTGTCTCGGTGCATTCTCTGGAGAATGGCCGGGCCACATCAGAGCCTGGGTACTCGCAGTGGCTCCCTGTGGAGGTTGTTAGAACTGGTGAAATTCTTGGATTTCAATGTTGGGAGTGGGTGAAGAGGCGTGGTTTACCGCCGATATGGGCTAAAGATATAGATGACCTGGCCCGTAACGACGAGGACGCCGTTGCTGCCAAGACGCTGGCCATGCGGTATCCGTTCTACGGCATATACGAGCTGCCTGATGATGTGGAGAAAATGCCAATTGTAGAACATTCATAGTCCCTGGTACGTTAAAACTCCGTGTTTGAGATCCCTTAAGAACCTGTTTTCAGACGATTGGCTGATGTCGCCTGGCAGGATCTCCTTGCTTCAGGACTCGATCTCAAATCTCCCCATCGGTGTCTGGAGCAAACTCGCGGTTCCAACAAGGCTGAAGGTCTCACGAGCTGCACTACAGCCGTTGAAAAGGCTCAGGTACGTCTGTGATAATTCGATTGCCTATGCAAGCATTTGTGCTTATTATTATGGCTGACATCTCGTTCGGTTGAAGCCAGTGAAGCGGTTTTTTTGATGCTTTTCAGCCGTCCTCTGAACCCATCTCGGGTGTTTGTCAATCTTTTTGAAGCATAGCTCAAGCGGGTGTTCCAAATAATACTGACCTAGCCTCCCCGGACCACCCTCTTCCATCCTTCTTCTGATACCTCCAGTTCTGGCAGTTGAATTGAAAGCTTCGGTTAGGAGAAGAATGTTTCCAGGGTGGTTTGCTTTTTTTTTTTTCACAGGATGCCTTTCTGATGTATCTAGCTTTTCCGACTCTCGACGGATAGCACCCAGGTATTATGTGCCTAATCAACTATGGAATTTTTCTGGCAGTGATCTTGTCCACAATGAAGTGGTGCATAGTACTTGATGAAACAAGATCTGTGGATGAAAGATACAGGAAATTCTTGGAGACATCCAGCTGAGAAGTTGTAAATGCAACATCGATATCATTATCCGCAAGACCAAATCGTGATAGTTGTGGGCTATCAGTAGAGCAGCAAAGATTTATCATCCTCTTCGTCCTGAGCAAACGTCAAGTCCTCCCCTCCTTCAGCAGCTCCGTCACCGTGACCACGCGGTAGCCCCTGCGCTTCATCTCCGGCAGCACCTTGCGCAACATGGGCGCCGTCCAGCTCCTCCGATCATGGCAGATGATGATACCCCCGGGCCTCAGCATACTGAGGATATGTTTGGCATTGACCCTCCAGAGCGGGATCTGCGGATCATGCGGGTACACACTGCCCAAGACAAGCCGGAACCCCAGGTCCGCCAGGACCTTTCGCATCCGCGAGCTGAAGAACCCAGACCCGGGGCGGAAGTAGTTCGGCGGCGCCTCCAGGCCCTCCGCGGCGTAGACGTCGTGGATCATCTTCTGCACGGCCCGGATCTGCTCGACAAGCACCGCGTCGCTCAGCGCCCGCGACAGCTCGTCGTGCATGGCGTGGTTGCCGAGCTCGTTGCCGCTGCGCACCAGCGCGCGCAGCGTCTCCTCGCGCCCCGCGACGACCTGCGAGCCGATGACGAAGAAGGTCGCCGTGGCGCCGTGCGCTCGGAGCACCTCCAGGATCTCGTCCGTGTACTCGGACGGCGCGTCGTCGATGGTCAGCGCCATGATCTTTTTGCTTGTTGGGACGTGCCACAGCACGTCGGGCCAGCGGCGCTGGAAGTAGCGGATCAGAAAGGCGGGTGGTTTGTAGACGATGTATAGTAGAGACGCGAGGGCGAGGCACGAGACGATATAGAGGGAACTTAGCATTGCAAGCAGGATTTGTATGATTATTTGATTCATAAGTGCTTGTTTAACTCGTTTTAGAGAGAATAATATTCTGTCCGGTAGGTACTGACTGATAACTTGGATCTCATTCACCTTGTTCCATGGTACAGTACTACTGTATACCATGTATCATCACCACTAGACATAACGCTGGTTGAGAATTCAATATAGAATGTCACCTTCTGTCCGGATCCGAAGCAAGGGCCTCCTTGTATACACACGTCTCCACTTATCCCTTATTGTTCTTCCCCTTTTTTATGCCCCTGAAATCCTGTGCCCCTACAACCTGTGTTGAATGAGGCGGTCTCAGACTACTCATTGACCACCACCCGCATAAGGTCCGCTGTAGTGTTTTATATGCCCGGATCCGTGATCTGGTTCTGTTCAATCAAAGAACTATACCGGCTTCTTTATTAGGACTGTTTCGGGGTCTTGGGTGGCAGTAAAACCCATGATAAAGGTCAAAGGATTAGCGACTTCTTGAAGGATCTGGGGTATGTCAAGGACGGAATTCCCTATAGACTACAAATAGTGACTCCGAAGACTTCTAGAATGCTTCTAGTCCTCACCATTCTCCATCTCTTCGTCCTAGGCAGTTTTAGATCGAATTACCAGAGCTCTGGAAAAAAAATCACCAGTCCGAATTTCTCCACTAACCTACACATCTGTCATGACCGCTCAGATTGATTCAGGCCTATTGTACTGTAGAAAGCCGATGTTCTCTTTGTGTTCAACAGCCACATACTATCATGACTAATGCGAGCTTACCCAGAATGGAATTATACGATCTAAGAACAATGGATATGACAGGAAGAGCTTAAGGGCCTTATCCTCAGTGTCCAACAGATCTGTTTAATCCCTGGACTGAATTCAACAATCTCTGTTAGGTAGCTAGTCTAGTAGAAATTAGATTCACTTGTATGCAACACTAAAACAACTGTACAGTACGTGATATGCAAGTGTATTTGCAAATCAGATACAGAGTACCAAGCCTGGTTCGGATTTTCAGGCAGGCACTGTTAATGTTGTAAGGACGGAGAACGCCGCTAGACATGTACAGTAAAACTGACTGACATAAAGTCTTTCACCCTTATTACAAACTCAAGTTCAAGACTCTCACAAATATGGAGGAACTGAGCCTACAGAAGAAACGGAGCCCAGCAAACTCTGAAAATAACATAGCAGCAAAACAAGAAATGCCGCCCTCTTCCCCTTCTTCCAAGAGAACCAAAAAAAGTCACCACCCCCGGAGCCCAAATAGTCCTCTTCCTCGCAGCCAACATCAGCTCCGGATCCTGACAAGGTGCAACGGTACTTGGACGAGTGCCGCCGACTGCAGGGCTGAGCCACAAAGAGATACGCAAGGCCGCAGAGGCTGCGAATACTGGTTTTCGTGAGTGATGATCATTCTTGGCTCTAGGTCCTATTTATATAGCATAGCTCATATATCCTGTGGCTCTGGATGATGGAATCTGCTACGATGACGGTGCAGATATTGCGTATGAGCAGTTTCTTTACTGTTCGGGTTCAGAGGAGGGCTGATCTAGGTGGGTGTTTGTCTGACCCAGCTTGCGTCTGCTGGCGATCTCTGGAGGAAACAGCGAAGAAAAAGCTTTTCTGGTCTTTCAAGGGCTTTAAAATGATCTCTACACGCTCAGGCGCTACAACAATGATGTTTTTACGTGGAACGTGATTCGAGAGGACGCCGTCAGGAGAATAAGGTTCACTTTTGATAGATAGTGCGGATTATTAGAAGTTGGGATTTGAGCATGATAAAAAATGAAAGTAGCAACGAAATAGACAGGCAGGCTGTGCTGGTCCATGAACTGGATATCCCAGAGGGTAAGCAAGGTTTTCCACAAAGCAAAGGAGGGATTAGGGTAAAATATTCCTATTGGAGTGTCGAGGCTTGGCCATCAGAAGCTCTTAGGCTCAAGTAAACTGGCAACATGTTCGTTATCTATCTTATCGATCCGCTATCTTCAGAAGAGCTGCCTGGCTTAGGTACTAATTCTCAAATTGACCATAGCAAACGAAGGGATTGAAAGGTTCGCAGAAGAAAAACAACATAACGAACTCGGATAAATGTCTATTTCCATTAAGGGCCTGGTTTTCTCCAGTTACGACACTGCGCTTGAACTTCGCTCGACAATCAGGTGATATCGCTGCATACAGTACTTGGGGGCCTTCACCATGCTGTTAGCAGCTGCTTAACACATATAATGTACAGCAAAATCTTACCACCTCTACCTGTATTTAGTTCGCCCCTATTAGCTTTAGCAGAATTCAATCCTTCTTCCTATCCGAGACCTAAAGATATTTTAACAATTGTTCTGTGTTGATCAACGCCGAGAACTGCAGTCTGCTGATATGCCCTGCTTGTTCCCAACTTTGACATCACAGCTACACCAGACTCAGAGTCGCGCCTGGTGCTCTACCATCAAGGCAGTCTGCCGGGCTATACGTCTTCCGTTCACTTGCTCCCTGAGACACAGACGGGCATTGTGGTGCTGACAAACTCTCTCGGAATTTCAGATTGCGCAGATTGAGTTGGACAACTGCTTATTCGAAACGCTGCTCGATTCGAAGGAGAAAGATGACTACGTCGACCCCGCTCGACGTAGCGCCGCTAGGCACCTGGGTCTCTTCGACGAGGTTGAGAAAGATCTGGCAGAAGAAAATCAAGATGGGACATCACCCAGGCCAATTTCGGAATACGTTGGCAAGTACTGGAATTTGGCAGGCAATTGGTTTATTAAAATTCTGACCCTGCCTGCATCTGCTGGCGAGTGCGATGGCGAGAAGAAGCTGTTGTTTATGGCCTTCCAAGGGCTTCTTGATGATCTCTATGAGCTCAAGCACTACCACAATGATGTTTTTACGTGGCATCCGACCCGGGATGATGCTTTCAGGAGAGGAAGATTTACTTTTGACAGTGCGGATTATCAGAGGTTAAGATTTGGGCATGATGAGAGCAACAAGATAGATAGGCTGAGCTGGTCCCACGAACCGCATATTCCCGAGAGTGAGATTTTCCGCAAAGCATCTGAGGACGACTCATCTGGCGCATTTCGACAACAAAAGATCCTGGCTAACTTGTCCTAATTGTCGGCTATCAAATCCGCACTTATAGCTTATGCTTGAGAAAAACGCTCGGAGGAGGATACTTGACCAGATGGAAATTATTGTAAGCAGCAAGATAGTACAGTTCTATGAGACGGTCGGGATACGGGAAGGATAAATCCTCAGAGCAAATAAGATGACAACATATTTGTTTATATTATTGATCTGCTATCTGCCGAGGAGCTGCTTGGCTTATTCTCTGCAATTAAATAGAATGAAGCAGACAAAAGCAAGAGGACATTAGCATGGCTATTGGACAGTATCCATCATTGACATTGTTCTGCACGAATACCTAATTGAAAGTGTGTCTGCTGGAGAAATACTTCTTCGGACCGGCAAGCCGTGGTGGGCTTTGTCTCATGAATGAAGACAGGGTGTGACATCAGATCCATAGCCTAAGGGAAACTTGCAGTCTTAAACACAGATCAGGTGTTCAAGGAAATTTCTAATTTTCTTAATTAATTACCTAGGTATGTATTTATCCTACAACGTAGTGAGCTTGCTGGAAGCCCTCCATACTCTTGGCAGCTGGGGACACATGTACAGCAATATCTCACCACCTCTACCTGCATTCCGTCAGTTTCTATTAGATTTAGCAGAATTCAACTTCTTCCCAAGACCTAAAACCGGTTTATTTATTTCTGCTGGGTCGCATCAACTCCAAGACCTGCAATCTGTTGATATTCAATGTCCCGTTCTCAACTTTGACGTCACAGCTACGCCAGGCACGGCTATCAGGGATGCACACACATCTTGGTCAACCAGATTGAGTGGGATCTTGAATGGAGCTCCATTTTGACGTTGAATTGCCCATGCAGGGAAATAAACAAACTCCCTTGACCACTTTCCCGGTTCACGGCATCTATAGGAGCATACGGCTTACAGATTTCACCTATATTTTGGACATATTCGCTGGGAACAATACCACACTTTTTTTTAACAAAGCCGTCATTGGAACAAGGAATACCAGCATGTCAAGCACTATCAACACAAGCGTGGGGCCACAGCCGATTGATCCCTACAAGGCCAAAAACTTCGAAAACCCCCCGCTGGAACAGAAAGTTAACGACCTCGTCGATTTCATCTCCCACATCAAGTACGGCATGCTGACCACCAAGTCCTCTGACGGCGATGTGCTCACTTCGAGATGTATGGCGCTGGCAGGGAAGGTACGTGTTTACTCTTACTCCACGTATATCAGTGTCACAACCTATCTCCTATGATTGGCATGTATGTCTATGTTTATGGTTTAACTTGGGAAAAACCAACCATCCAGGAAAACGGCGGCATCGACCTCATCTTCCACACGAACCTCTTCTCCGGCAAGACCATGGACCTCTCCGTCCACCCGCAGGAGACCAACATGTCCTTCCTCGACCCGGCCTCCGGCTCCTGGGCCTCCGTGTCGGGCTCGGCCTCCATCCTCGCAGGCCCGGAGATCGTGCACAAGTACTACACGCCAACGCTGAAGGCCTGGCTTGGTGACCTGGGGGATGGCGTGCACGACGGTGGCCCCAACGACCCCCGCATCGGAGTGATCAGGGTCGAAGCGAAGCTGGCGACGTATGTTCTTGCGGCGCGGGGTGCCATTGGCAGAGCCATGGAGGCGGCGAAAGGCACAGCGGAGGGCGAGACGCCGGCGGTAAATAAGATTAGAGAGTTGAGCGCGGAGGAATTGGCGGAGTGTAAGTCGAGTCAACCTTTATACACCTTTTTTCTTCTCTTTTTGCTACCAGTACAGCCCGTTATCAATGAGATAGCGATGCGCTGGGGGAGTTTTTTTTATCAGACAATGTGTATAAAAAGGGACATTTTCTGATTCTCTTGTACTGCAGGGCGTCGAACTCACAAAGGATGAATAACCACCAACACTGAAACCTTTCGCCGGGTTGTGGCATCAGTAGGCAGCAAACCCTCTTTCATAATCTTTGTATTATAGGATTACCTCGTAAGGAATGATAAATGGATGAAGCCATGGCTGCAATACTCAATTTGAAAATACTTGGATATCACGCAACTTCATTAAACCTTCCTAAGGCAACGAGACAAAAGCATCTATCTGCAGTATGGCATATAAAGCAGAAAACCAGCTAACAACACAAGGGGAAAACAAACAAACTGATCAGTAAAACCCCTAATTCCCTCCTACGGGTATCACACTTTGTCAAAACCCACCAGAACTCCTAGAAAAGGCATACGTTGAGGGCAGAAATATGCGCGAGCATCGAAGAGCATGCCGAGAAGACCTCAGTCAGGCAAACAAGAAAATTGAAAGATTAGATCTAAATAGCCTGTTAGTGGTATAGTTCGTGAGTACCAGATAAAGGACCCTACCAGTCTCAGCGGAGTACGCGTCGGTGCACGGCTGTCATGGAGGCGCATTGCAATAGACTTGTTTGGAGTGGCTTGCAGTTTTCGGAATGCCTCGCGGATGTGTCTTGGCTCGATGGGAGTTCTGCCTTCTTCTGGCGGATCGAACAGACCGGTCTCCCGCTTGCGTTTCTTAGTGTTCTCACCGTTCCCATTGTCTGAACCTCCTCGACCCTTCTTCTCCCGGTCTTCCCGTTCCTTGACCTTCAGGGCCTCCTCAGTTAAGGTCTGTACAATCTCGAAGGTGAGGAACCCGAGAATATCGACAATATCATCATTCGGTTTGGACTCAGTAACGATGCCAAAACCAGCCCATTCTCTGAAACGCTTGCCTTTGCGGAAAGTGAACGAAGCCTGACGGCAGTCCGACCAGAAAACATATTCTTCTTTTGTCATGTTTTTCGTTCGCTCGTCCGCATTGGCCAGGCGCTGCAGAGTGGCGTAGTTCTGCTCTTCTTCTTCCTCGTCCTCTTCGTCTTCTCTCTCTGGAACCTGAACGGAGTAGAAGCTATTTACATCCCAAGGTAGGCCGACCTTGGACCTTTTGTTTTTGGGCTTTGCGGCGACCTCTTGAGGACCAGCGACAACAGCACCGGCAAGTGGATCATCGGCGGCAGCAAAGTCTGCAGCATCTGCGCCTCCCTTGTCATCAGAGTCCTTCACATTTTTGCGGACGTCCTTCCAGGAGAGAAAGGTCTTGAGACGCGAAACTTTGGCTTTGTCGTGACGGATTAGGAATATAAGGTCGTCAGTTGAGATTGAACGAACGCCACGTCGATTAGCCAAAGCGGTGCTACGAGCAAGCTGTGACGAGTCAGCAAGGACGATCGACTATAAACGCAGAGGGGGAAAATAGAAGGGAAGAAAACCATTTCGATGACCTGCTGACGCACGATCTCTTCTATGAGGGTAGTCGTTTCTACGGATGGCTCGGCAGTCTCTCCAGAGACGAACATCATCTGGTGAATAATGTAAGCAAATCTAGTCCTGAACTCCGACATCGTCTCGATGTCTTCTGGGTCCTGGTCTATGTCCTCATCATTGTGGACGGTGATTGCTGTTTCTGGCAAGGAAACCCGGTCCAAACGGTCCAGACTGTCGTTAGTGGTGGTGTCTGAGGGTAAAGCCTCGTCATGGTGATCATAGAGAACTGTGTGCTGAAAGGGACGGACAGCCTCTACCAATTTGGCAGCAGGGCCCTGAGGTGTTCTCATCACCCGTAATTCAAGGAAAGGGCAGTTGTCCCCAACATTGATGGGACGCGTAAGACGATCCATGGTGCGACGAAAGTGTACAAGAGCAAGAGGATAATGACGGCGAGTGTGGCAGTAACCGTCTAAAAGGGCAGATGGGGAAGAGAGAGAAAGCAACAGAAATTTGAGGGACATCATGTTGAATGCAAGGTCGAAGGCAAGTGAATACAAGCAGACAATGAATAGATCGCAGCATAACTGAAAAAGGCAAAGTATTCACTTTCCTATCCATTCATCACTCTCTCTTCCTTGACTCTCTTCTGCGCTCTTAGGATGTGAAATTGGGCAAAGAAAAAGGGGGATGAAAAGAAAGCTATGTGGCATCCTCAATTAATAAAAAGAGCATTTTAATGGTCTACAGCAGGATGGAGTCAGAAAATGGTTCGAGCCAGCCGCAGTTCTCGACAGAAGGACACCACATCGATCCAGTTCAGCAATCCTTATCGGACCGCTGTTTGCTAAATGGTAGTCCATTTACACCGGGTGGCCTCGGGCACAGAAACAGGCAATCGGATAGCTCCAGGCGTAAACAAGAAAGACAATCCAGACTGTCTGCGGTAATGGTGAACAGGGGCTTACCTGCTGGATCTCCTGCCGGTATTTCGGAGATCGATCAGTCATGCTGACGGTGTTCATGGGTAGTAATCTGGCACAACTCCTTCAGAATCCTCTACCTCTAATAAGTCTAATAAAAAGAATATGGTACGAAAATAGTGACAGAACGTATGGCGTTCATCAGAAGCAGCAGACGCGCGGCGAACGCGAAGGCAGGGTCGCCATCGATGTCGGTGGACGTCGGACCTTCTGTTTATCCGTTACCGACGTCCCGCCGCGTTCTGGCGGGGTCGAGACTATGAAATTGTTTGGTTCGGGCAACCAAGTTTAAAGTCGTAGACAAAGTTGTCTCAATCCCTTCAAAATGCTCTATCTCGTGGGTTTGGGTCTCGCCGACGAGACCGACATTACTGTACGTGGACTGGAGGTGGTTAAGAAGGCCGAAAGAGTCTACCTTGAAGCATACACGAGCATTCTACTCGTGGACAAGGAAAAGCTAGTGAGTTTCCCGGGTTTTTATGCTCGCTTCTCTCTTCAATGTTTTCTCCTGGCTAAAGAATGTCCTGGTTCATCAGTAGGAAGCTTTCTATGGACGACCTGTCATTGTAGCCGACCGAGAGTTGGTCGAGAGTGGCAGCGATGAGATTCTCCAGGGCGCGGACAAGACAGATGTGGCATTCCTTGTTGTCGGCGATCCATTCGGGTACGTAAAATAATTGTCGGAAGAGCTTCGATGTTGATCGCGATGCTGATAAGCCTCAAGCGCCACCACCCACACGGACCTAGCCCTTCGGGCCCGCGAATTGGGCATTCCCACCAAGACCATTCCCAATGCATCAATCATGTCAGCCATTGGCTGCACTGGCCTGCAGCTCTACAACTTTGGCCAGACTGTGAGCATGGTATTTTTCACCGAAACGTGGAGACCGACGTCCTTCTACGATAAGATCAAGGAAAATGTCCAGCTGGGTTTACACACGCTTGTGCTGCTGGATATCAAGGTCAAAGAACCATCGCTCGAGAACTTGGCGAGGGGAAGAAAGATATACGAGCCTCCGAGGTTCATGACTGTCGCACAGTGCGCGAGCCAAATGTTGGAGGTAGAGGAAGAGCGTAAGGAGGGTGTATATGGGCCCGATAGCCTTGCTGTAGGAGCTGCGAGAGTAGGCGCTGCAAACCAGAAACTGGTTGCAGGTACTCTGAAGGAGCTGACGGAGGTCGACATGGGACCACCACTTCACAGCTTGGTCCTGCTGGGAAGAAGGACGCATGACCTGGAGAGAGACTTCATTAGGGAATTCGCTGTGAACCAGACGACTTTCGACGCCAGTTGGAAGAAGGGGTACGGTGCGACCTCCTGAGTCCGTATCGGGTCAGGTTTATCTTCTCTTCGGCGTCATCGATAAGTTAATTTTTATGTCTTATTGTAGCCATACAGGCCAACTTCCTCGGTCTCTGACACTACTCCGATTGAATGGGGACTAGGTATGGTTGTGCCTGGTACAGCAAGCGTTGCGTGCAACACGTGACAACGCGTTGGACGAAATAACGCGTTCGAAGCTTAGAGAGAGGTAATCGATCACCCCTGCATGAAGTATCTCTGTACAGCCTTTGTCAGTTGAGATTAGAACCATCGTGTCTCTCCCCTGGGCCAACACCCCTGGGATTCATGGCAGATGTTTTGTCTCGTGGCAATTGCAAAGAATGAGAATTGATCATTCCTAAACCGCTGCTTCAAAACGCGCGATCTCCGTCGTGAACTTCTAAGCGGGAAACCTTCAGCTACCTCCACTGCATCTTTTCGGCTCAAATCTCGGGGACGACTAGTCTGTCCCAGCTCCGCTTCGTAATAATGCCTGTCTACCTGCTCCACGGCTTCCGCTGGCCACGGGCTGGCTTTAACGGCATCCGGGTCTTTATCGTCATTCACAACCTCGAAGATGCGGCTGCGGAGTACCTCCAAAATCCAACCACATCGCGCCTAGTTATCGATGCGTTTAAGCGGGTAGCACCAGAAGCAATGGCCCGCCTTCCCGACCTACAACTCATCGAGCAGTATGACCCCGAGGATATCAGCGATGCGGCTGTTAGCCAGCCCTACGCATACGTTGCGGGCAAAGTGCTCACACTGCCCGAAAATGGCATCTGCTTGGATCTTGAAGAAGTCATGGGCAAGAACTCGGAGCTCTCGGACGCGCTGGCGGAACTTAGAGACAAAGTAGCACCAGGCGAGAAGATCGGATGGTATGTCGTCTACAATGGGGATCCCGAGAGGAGATACCCTGGCATGGACGAGGAAGACGAAGAAGATGAATCCGTTGAGGTTAAATCGGAGGGCGCTCAGCCAGAGTATATATCGGAAGAACAGAAGGTAAGCTTCCGCTGAGTGAAGGAGGGATGTCGCAATTGATTGCTAACAATAGCAGGAACAGGGTGTGAAGACGCCGAAGTCTGCAAAGTTGAAAAGACTATTTGGGAGGAAGGCTAATTGACAGTCTATGCTTAGGAGGGAGAAATGATGATATTCAACATATACTCTATTTCTTGTCCATTCATGCTGCTCACCTAGGTACCTAATTACTAATCCTTATTACGACCATTATCAGAGGGGAACATCTCACATGCTCTTGAGTGGTAGTGTCGTTGAGGATCTTTAAAAAAAATAATCTTTTATGCTCTCGTTGCGATGCCCCTTGTTCGGTTTCCCTGGGTCGGGATAGCTTGTTTGACCCATTGTTTGTGTCAGCAGTTCTCATTGAGTTCGGTGCATATTACAAATACCCGGTTGATAGGCTACCTATTCCAATGAAGCTTCGAGTTCAAAACACGTTCCATCGATGGATGTTTGTACACTTGAGATAAACACGATCTTCATTAATCTATCTGATATTAAGACGGCTGAATTTATCTCAAAACAATAATATATTTGAACACGAACCTTTGCCGTACTCTACCAAGCCATAGCTGATCATAGGACCAAGGCGGTGAGTCGCGGCAATATTACAATCAGGGCTATCGGCCGTGAAGCTGCATCGGAGTTACGAAGGCAAAGCTTAAGAACTGCAATCCTATCAACTGCCGTCCGGATCGGAAGCTTTCCCGGCTTCTACGGATCTTCGGACAGGATGGTGCTCTCTTTTATTCTGATACAGAATCGCCAGTGAGTGCGAGCTCAGACCGTCTAGCTCCGCGCTGCTCACGAGGGCTAATTCCTGATCAGGGGTAAGACTCGCCTGGCGAAGTGGTACGCGCCTTACAGTGTGAGTACGCATAGGTGCAAAATCCCCTTGGAGATACAGAGCTGAGAAAAATTATCTATTGCAGGATGACGAGAAAGTGAAGCTAAAAGGCGAGGTCAGCAGCCCTCCCGACGCTCCCGTCCTTCCTACTTCCTCTCCCCGACCCGGACTCCCCCCGACCGCTTCAAATGATTAACGATCCTTCCAGGTCCACCGCCTCGTTGCGCCCAGAGATCAAAAATATCAGTCCAACTTTGTTGAGTTCAAGCGCAGCACGAAGATCGTATATCGGCGATATGCGGGGCTCTTCTTTTGCGTGTGCGTGGATGCGAATGACAACGAGCTGGCATATCTCGAGGCGATACACTTCTTTGTAGAGGTGCTGGACCAGTTCTTTGGAAACGTGTGTGAGCTGGATCTGGTCTTCAATTTCTACAAGGTGCGTCCTGGAGATAGCGTGCTCGTGCGGGAGTTGAGAATACGTTCAAGCTGGATGGGCACGATTGTGGAAATCTCAGGGCTAATGCCGTGATGTTATTATCTACAGGTCTATGCGATCCTGGACGAGGTCTTCCTGGCAGGTGAAATTGAGGAGACGAGCAAACAGGTCGTCTTGACGAGGCTCGAACACTTGGACAAGCTCGAGTGAGTGCTTGACAGGCTTGCGAGCAGCAGCAAGCCGTACAGAGCGTTCTCACATCTGCCACTTTCCTTATGGGTCGTGCATATTTTTATATGATGTAATTAATCACTGTTTGGAGTTGGGGGCATTCTTTTTGTTACCGTTACATCATTCGGAGCGTCGTTGGTCTTATCCCAGAGGTCGATATTTGGCTTGATTCCGCTGTTAGCTTTGTCGTTATTACTGTTTTCTTCTGTGTGTGTTATTGAATATAAGCATAGGATCATTGTTGACAAGTCTGAATTACAGCTATGGGATAAGGCTGGTGGTATCAATGGAACGAAGTTCTTCCGATAACCTTTCACGCCTCCTATAAGGCATAAGGCTCTCCTGAGAAACCAGCAGGGAACAATCGTATACAAAGCCAGATGCCTAAGTAGGGTAGACTAGGCACATTAAGCACAATTAAGGTAAATGGTTAAACTGTACTCAGAAAACGATCCAAAATATTGGTGACGGTTATACCGTTATGGTCAATTTGCTGGGTGTGGTGGGCTGCGATTTACCAGAATTGAAGTAGCGGCGATGATGTGATCGAGCTCACCATTGAGGTCACGGATGGCGTGAGGTCGGACAAAACGAGACCAACGTCTTTAAAAGCTGAGGAATGTCACAGCCCAAAGTTGATCTTGATTCAGATACTTGATGACACTTTCCTACGGAATTTCTTTCCTATCCCAAGTGAGAGCAAGGTCTCACGCGATCAGCATGCTTATGGCATCATTGGCATGTGACCCGACGGCATCACTTGCTATCGATACGATGCATGGGAATCGATGATGAATGGATCTCTCTGATTTGTCCAGCAGGCCACTAGACACGCTTCAATGATGAGATAAAATGTTGCAGGAAACTACTCCTGACCTGTTCAGAAGAGTCTCGCACTAGTTTTGAGCCCACTGTCCGGGATCCTAAAGGCAGAAGCCTGCCTGAAAGCAGGGCACGGATGCAGTATTATTACACCGCACATTCGTTCGGACCTTGAGGGACACGAGGGAGGAACGGGTCGACCACGGGCTACGGGCGGACTCCGGGAGAGCGCTGATGATGATGGCGGGACGTGATCCTTTGCGACGATAACCGGCCTTGGATCAGCCGTGCATCCTCGGGCACTGCGACTTGTCAAGACCCAAGTCTTCCAAGATAACCGCGAATGACTTGACCGCAGACCCTGAAACGGTTCAATCTTTCGTTTCAAGAATAGAGAATGGCGGTCCGCGGGCGGGATAGGGAAAGCAGAAGACTTGCCACTTCTGCTCGGCTACCCACTGCAATAACCCTGGCGGAAGTTGGAACCCCTGAAGTCCATGATGAAATAGACAGGCGCAATTTCTACATCGGATGATTTGCAAGTCCTCAGCTTTTCTAGAGGGAAGAAGAATTGCCACCGGCCTACGTGGGAGGAAGATGAGGGTGCCAAATGTCCATTGAGGAACTGCGATACGGCAGGGCGATACACTCTCACAGCAACGATGACGTGAGCCCTTTGAGGGCGTTGGAGTCGTGGACCTCCGCCTCGTGTTCTTCTACATACGCAGTGCTCCCGTACGGAGCGTCGTCTCAACTCTCGCACGATCAAAAAAGGGGCCCGGGCCGACGGGTCCAGGGTCCAGGTCCGCTCCAAGGCCGCTCGACGTCTGCTGTTTCAGGCTAAAGCTTGTCTCCGCCGCGATCCTGCCCGTCCGCCAATCAGCGTCGGCCTCTGGCGCTGGACGCAACCGCTATTGTTGATCGTCTTTCTCCACGGCCGTCGACCTCGCCAAAAGGCTACGCGGCCTACCCAGCGGAATGGCCATAATTGCGGCCAGCCATCTCCATCAAGAATGGTCCACGCGGCCTGCTATGCTGGCCTTGGATTGGATTCTCGAACGATGCTTCCACGGTTAGCATCAGCCTCCCCCTTTGGCACTGCCCAACGGCAGCTGCTGGCTTTCGTCCCTGGAATGGACGCCCCTGATAACGATTATTCCCTGCCCAGCCTGCTACGTCGCGTCGTCAGCCTGGAGGTCCGTGACGTCTTGCCAAGAATGTTGTTCTTTACCCGGCGGTAGAAAGCCCCCGCTACGATGATCGGAGTTCGTGATTCCTCCCGGGGTGGCTACGGCGGGTTCCCACCCTTGTTATCGGAGTGAATGATGCTACGTAACCTCCATCGGGCGTTACCCTACTTATGTTGTATGCATTTCTTTTCAGGGAGCAGCCTTGTGCTTCTTCATCTCCTGTCCATCCTTTACCGCACTCACTCCCTGCCAGTCTTTTCATTCTCAGAAGATTATTCTGTGCTTCAGACTCTCGTTTTCTAGTTGAACTGACCTCCAACGCGCATTCTGTCTACATATACATACGTACATATACAATATTAGTTCTTTGAATTTTGCGTGTTCGCCATGTCTGTAATGCTCTCCGACAATCTTCCTCCGCAGCCATGGACGGATATCTTCACAGACGACACCTGCATTGACAGACGGAAGTGCCGCCGGACCGTTCCCATGAAGGTCCTCGCTCTTGGATGTGGAAGAACGGGAACTGCCTGTATGTCATCGATGGACAAAGCTTGTTGGTGCCGTCTTGTTAACTGTTGGCTCAGCTCTACGTGAGGCCCTCCAGAGGCTTGGATACGTTAACACCTACCATATGATGTGCGCGAGCGTTGAGAACCCGCCCGACTGCTTGATGTGGCATGATGCGTTGCGAGCCAAGTATGACGGGATTGGCGAGTTCGGCAGGAAGGAATGGGACCAGCTTCTTGGACACTGCCAGGTACAACAGGCTCTGCTCCCATGCAGCCGGAAAATACAATTGCTGATGAAATCTGCGCGATGTACAGGCAGTCTGTGACTGGCCCGCCTGCGCTTTTGCAAAGGAGCTCATTGAGGCATACCCAAACGCGAAGGTTATTCTCACTACGCGAGACGTAGACTCCTGGCACGCGTACGGCACACCTGTGCAATTAATTAATTGCGATCACGTTCTAATTGTACCTCCCAGGTCCGTGATGAAGACTGTCTATTGGCGTGTCACTGACCCCGAACACCGCTTCGTCTCCCACTTCAGCTGGGCTGCCGGCATGTACTACCCTATGCTGAAGAAGTTCTTCGATACTTTCTTCCGTGGAGATTTCCCGAACAAGGGCAAGCAGGTGTATATGGAGCATATCGAAGAGGTGCGCCGTCTGGTCCCGAAAGAGAGGCTGCTTGAGTACAACATCAGTGACGGATGGGGCCCGCTCTGCGAGTTCCTTGGCGAGGAAGTGCCAGACGAGCCCTTCCCTCGTGTAAACGATGTGGCCAACTTCTACGCTCGATGCAGAAAGCGGAACAGAATGCAAATGTTGAACGCGGCCCTCCAGGCCGTCACTATGGGAGGGGCATTCTTGGCTGCAGGAGCTGCTGCCGTTTTCGCATTCAAGCGGTTCGTCCGCTAAATCCGTACATGCTGGGTTTACCTTCCTTAACCCCACGGTTCATCAGGAAGTGCGCAGGCGCCGATGATTGGCTGTGGTCCTTGTTGGGGCTTTCTATCGCTTGGGTCTCTTATATTGTTATCCTGTCTACTTATTTTGGCCCCCAGGCACTATCGATATTCGTTTGTGGTTACAATTTTTTGCGAAGCCAGGATGCCGTTGGAGGATCTTGGAAAGACTTGGGCACGTTCGATTCATGGCGTTTGGGTTCATGCGGGGAAATCTGTCCTGTCTGACTACCTTCCCAAAGCGGCCGGGTATCACCCCTGCCCTGGGCACCTAAGAATAGAAGTCTAATTCTGTGAAATATAGCTGCAGTCGCATATTATTCCTGCATACGAACGAGTGCGAATTCTGTGCTCTGAGTTTATCCGTGAACAGCAGAAGTTTTTGTCCGGTTCTGGCTGCATTCGCTAAACACGGAGTACCCACCGGTTGCTGACAATCTGCGGGTGAAGACCTATGCATCCTAAGTCTTGGCACTAATCGATGCCAAGAAACAGACCGGGGTCCGGATATCAGAATTAAAGATCGTCTTAAGCAAATTATTATTGCCCTCAAGCGGTCGCCGTTGTCCGTTCGCGGTACGGAGTACCGGTAAAGATCTCCACTTACGAGTCGTTGGTCTTCCTGCTACGTCTTTCAGACAACCTGCATACGGCGTTTATTCGCAGGACGGAGCTCCCTTAGAATGAATGATAATGCCCAAGGCCAAATGCGATTGCGTACGCCATGCTTTAGGCTCAAACACAGCCTCGTTACCATATACCACGTGGCGTTATCGCTTGATATCGCATAACAGAGCGTCGTAAGATCCAGACGTAGCGCTACGATCTGCCTGTCAAGCATCTGGAAACAGCCAATGTCTCCCTCAACCGGAGCAGGTCATTACGGAAGTCCTGACAGAGGGATTTTGCGTCCAAGTACAACTCCCCTGAGACAGGTTACCTCTCGACTTTTTCCATGGGCGGAGGCCGGCTGCAGGAGAACTGACTGGTGTACGGAGTCCAGAGTCCGGAGTAGGAAGATCTGACCGACTCCGACGTTCCCTCGGAGATCCCAGGGCACAGCGGCTTGCGTGGACCCCGGCGGGCGCCCCTGGTGCTTGGCGCGCTAGCCGACGCCACCGCGCGCCCGAGTCTTGGCACGCGGCTCGGAGCGCTTCGTCTCGCCTGCCCGTAATTACGTGACAGTCCAATACGCTGTTCTGGTTCTGCCGTATCGCCCGGTATTCCTGTATCGAGGTCGAGGAGATGCATCGCGTTCTCCTATTATCCGTCGTCCTCTTCATCTTCTAACCCCTGCGGACAAGCGTTCCGTCCTTTGCTGGCTGTCTCTGTTCGCTCTGCCCGAGTTAAGGTTTTTCGGTGGTCCGTCACCAGCAATGGAAGGTTGACTTGGACCGTACATACCTACTTCTTTCGTCTCCCTTGTCCTGTCTCCTGGCGGGCCGACTTGCATACGTAGTAGTCTGTTTCTTCATTCCTGTCGGAGCGCGCGTCCTCGACTGGCGGTCTTCCCCCACCATCCTGCGGGCCTGCAGAAGAACCGTCTGGACTTGGTCGACTCGTCACTCCTATCTCTCTGAGGCGTGCGCTCGTCCTGCGGAGGCCAGCAGGTCATGTCACTCTGCGGGGGATAGGGGATTGCTGGTTGTCTGGACCGTTTACTTCATTTCCTACCGAATACTTTTCTCAGCTTCTTTGTTCCTTCGACCTTGTTTGCGGCAACTTTTTTTTTCTGGAATTTTGTGGAATCTTGGAGGAATCTTTTTTGGAGTTATGTGAAGGATCAATGGTCGTCAATACTTGCCGTTCCCTTGCGACGTCCGCGCCTCCGGTCATCTCCCGATTGGCATCCTTTTGTCTGATCTTGCTGCTTGCCTGCATCAATGGAGTCGCCGGCTTCGATAATACCACGAACCCGATCGCGGTGTACAAATCGGTACGTCAAACGTCGCTTACAGACCACAACTTGGCTTCCCGGCTGTGTTGAGTGTGGATATCAGTGGTCGCAACAGGGTGTGCTGACATATGGAGCAAACCACAGCGGCCGGACCTTTACCCGCCCATCCTCACGTTGGAGCTGAGCAACCAGGAAAAACTCAGCCCTGGCTACATCTTTGTAAGTCCATACGAGGCCGATAATCCGGGGCCGTACATCTACGATAATCAAGGGGTAAGTAGGAGCTGTTCACATGTCACGGTCTGCGGATTGCCGCTGACTTCATTCATTGCACAGAACCTGGTATGGAGCGGCTGGGGGTCTTCGGGCCCGGGAAATGTCCATGGAATTCACGTGTGCAAGTATAAAGGTGCGGACCACCTCTGTTTCTTCCAGGGCAACCAGCAGAAAGGGTACTGTAGAGGGCATGGCATCATCATGGACAATCGGTATCGCATTGTCAAATCGGTGCAGGCCGGGGGCGGGATGTCGTCGAGCGACATGCACGAGTTCAGGCCCATCAACGACGGCAAGACCGCCCTGTTGACGATCTATCAGCAGCGGCAGTATGATATGAGTCCGTGGAATATCAAAACGGGCATGGGATGGATCATGGAGAGTATCTTCCAGGAAGTGGAGGTTGAAACCAGTAAAGTACTGTTCGAGTGGAGGTCGCTGGACCACGTTCATCCGACTGTCAGTTATACGCTTCCTGCCTCGACGGACACTTCTGGCGATGGGCTGAGCCCTCACACACCGTGGGATTACTTCCACATCAACTCCATCGACAAGAATGCGGACGGCGACTACCTGATATCCTCGCGACACACGTGTTGCATTTACAAGATTTCGGGTAAGGACGGGCATGTCATCTGGCGCCTGCATGGTGCCAACCCGTCGTTCAGGAACATCAACTTCAGCTTCTCTCAACAACACGACGCACGGTGGATCTCTGAGAACGAGACGCACACCGTCCTATCCCTGTATAACAACGGGTACAACGGGTTCAACAAGACCCACGACTACTCGTCCGGCATGATCATCGTCATCGACCACGTAGAGAAGACGGCCACTCAGATCAAGGAGTACGCGCCGCCAGGGAAATTCATGTCCAGCTCCAGCCAGGGAAACCTGCAGATCCTTCCGAACAAGAATGTCTTCATGGGCTGGGGCAACAACGCCTTTGTCTCGGAGCATGACGAGAATGGCGAGCTCCTCCTCTGGGGATACCTTGCCAAGGAGATCACGATGAACTATCGCGCGCAAAAGTTCGAGTGGGATGCGGACCCAACGGACGTCCCGGCCCTGTGGACGTATTCGAAAGCGACCGAGGGCGAGTCCCAGACGAGCTTCTATGTCAGCTGGAACGGCGCGACCAGGGTGAAGAAGTGGAGGTTCTACGGTGCCCGGGAGCAGGAGGGACCGTTCCGCGAGCTGGCCGTGGTTGACAAGGACGGGTTTGAGACTCTGTACACCGACCCCGACTACCATCCCTGGGCTTATGTCGAGGCTCTTGACGCCAGCGGGAAGGTGTTGGCAAGGTCCACCACCAAGTACACCTTTGTACCGTCTCCCGAGCTGAGCAGCTGGTGCGGGGACACGTCCTGCGACAATGCGCCTGCATACGGCTATCCAGGTGAGGAAGCACCAGGACCTACCATTCCGCCTCCTGTCACCTACCCTCCGCCGGAAGAGGCACCTGCGCCGGTAGAGCCTCCGCCGCAACAAGAGCCTCCGTCGTCGGGAGAAGCACCTCCCCCTGTAGCGCCTCCTCAAGGAGATGCGCCGCCGACAGAGAATGTCCCTCCCGAATCCCCTAATAACGGTGATTCGGGCCAAGCGGTGCCTCCCGAGAACCCAGCGCAACCGGACCAGGCCGACTCGGGCTGGGTGCCTGTCGAGGAGGAACCCGACAAAGAGGAGCCAAGCGCGCCGTCCAGCGACAGCAACGAAAACAATGCCGAACAGGAGGGACAAGAAAGCACTGACTTGTTGACGTTCTTAGATCAGCACTGGATCCTCACCACGCTGGGCGTCGTAGGGGGGCTCTTCGTCGCTGTCCTCTTGTTCCGCTGGTGCCATCCGCAGCGGCGATACGGCCGTGTCACGCACAACGAACCGTCAGACTCTCCCGACGACGAGGCACATGAGCGGAAGCCGCCTGCTGGGACGTCCACGGTGCCATGGTGGCAGTGGAGGCGGTGGGCAGTGCGGGAGCGGCAGTCGCAGAGATACTTCCCTTTGTCGGACCGGAATCCTGAAGCGAGTGGTGATGCTTGATCCGGCGTAGCGTACGCGTCTTGACGGAGTGGGATGATGGAAGGAGATGATCTGTGTGTGTTCGACATGATTTTGGCATTGTTCCGGCGTTCGAAGCTTGGCATCTTGTGTCATATATTATGTTGGATGTATCTCCATTTCGGATCTGAGTCTTGGATAAAGATACCCGTCGTGGCGCAAAGCCAATGGGTCTGATGCGCCTGTGCGGTATGGTTGTGTATAATTCTGCGTGTGCATATTGTATTATATACATTTTACTCGTGATAGCCTTCAATTGTTTGGCCTTTTGGATATACAAGATACTTCCTTGCCCTTCATGCTCGAGGGACGGAGGGCCAAGCCCGATGCCCAGGGCGTGACGGGACGATACCGCTGAAAGATACGGGGCGCGGTCACGGTACGGAATGAATGTTACGTGCGCCCTGCCCGAGCAGGGGTTCCCCCTGCGCGGGCAGAACAAGCTTTTCCGGTGGATTTCCATGGAGCGCTACTCCGATGGGACCGATGCTCGCCTTACTCCGTGCCTCGCACGCGGAGGATCTCGATCTCGACTGGAATATCCCACCTGCCGCAGGTGATACGACTGCAACGTCTGCAGGGGAAGAGCGACGACGGCATGGGGGCTGGGCAAGGGGCCTTGCGTGTGCAGTCACAGCTTCTGCAGCGGCGCAGCCGCCCTCTCGATGGGCGCGTCGGGCTTCTCTCCCTGCTGCTCCGACGAAACAAAAAGACCAAGAACCGATCGGTTGATCACTGGGGCGTGGTTTGCACGCTGACGACGTGCCAAGACCCCGGCCCCGCGCGTGTGGAGGAGGCGTCGCAAGCCCTGCCGGCGTGTCGGATCGCATGGCCCGTCTGGAAGATACAGACTCTCTGGAGGTACCCTGTATGGATAGAAAAAAGGAAAGCAAAAGGGAAACAAAACAGTAGGGCACCGAGATCACGGCCGGGCCTGCATACCTTTCAAAATCTTGAGATCGGAGAGTCCCCGTCGACTCCCTACATGGTTACGTACCTCTCCCACCTCACGTCTCCCTGCCAGACCCCTGCGGACGGAGAATTTGTCGTCCGCGTCGACCGTCTGGCTCCTTAAAACCTGACACTGGTGTAAACTCCGGTTTGCGGTTGAACCTCTGGGCCTATCTTATCCCATCTTCGCCGCCACAGAGATCTCAGACGGGTGGACCTGTCTCCGGGACAACATTGGCGGTGGTTGTCGTGGCTGGCCGTCACTTGCTCTTGTCCTGCCACAGAGGTACTGTACATGCGACAGTTTTGGCCCTCAGCCTCCCATTCCACTGACGTATCCCGTTTAGGCTTTTCTCCCACAGCAGGCGGGGTTCACGCGTCTATCCTCAGTCGCTGGGGATGATATGAGCGCCTAGCCGCCCATGCCGGACCCAAGGCCTGCACCCTACGATGGTCGCCATACCCGGACCACGTCCTGGAGCACCGCCCGCGAAATGCGATTAAACAACGAGCCGCAGAGGGCGCCGTTTAGACGTCGCGACTCCGACGCCTCTTCTCACAGCGTCTCCGACACCGTTCCCGCGAGGAGATCGGTGGAATGGCGACACCACCACGCCCGGAGCGTGTCCCAGTCCCAGACCAACGTCCAGGCGCTGCAGGAACAGGAACTGCCACCGTCGTCCAACAAGCCCGCCCGCGTAACATGGATGTCTCTGCCCCGGAAGGGCCAGCTCGCGCTGCTCGGGCTGTGCCGTGTCTTTGACTTCCTGCAGATCGCGTCGCTGCAGGCGTACATGTTCTACCAGCTCAAGTCCTTCGACGAGACCCTCTCGGATTCAGAAGTCTCGACGCAAGCCGGCATCCTCCAGGGTGCGTTCACCGCGGCCCAGTTTGCAACGGCCATCCCGTGGGGAAGAGTCGCGGATGCGCAGTGGGGAGGGAGGAAGTTTGTCCTGCTCGTCGGGCTGATCGGGACGGCGGTGTCGTGCCTCGGGGTCGCGTTCGCGACGTCGTTCGCGCAGGCGGTTTTCTGGCGCTCGTTTGGAGGTGCCATCAACGGCACCGTGGGAATCATCCGGACCATGATCGCGGAGAACGTCAAGGAGAAGAAGTACCATTCCCGGGCGTTTCTGATCCTGCCCATCGGGTTCAATATCGCTGCTCTCTTTGGACCAGGTAAGGACGCCAGCAACGACCTGGATGTTGGTGGTTCTGACTTGATCCGCAGTCATGGGAGGTCTGCTGTCGGACCCCGTGAAGAGTTATCCAAACCTGTTTGGACCAAACTCGCCCTTTGGCGGAGCCACCGGGGTGCAATGGCTGATGAAGTACCCATACGCGCTGCCCATGTTGGTGAACTGTATCCTTCTGACACTGTGTGCGGTGCTCGTGGCAGTCGGCTTGGAAGAGGTATGTTTGCTGAAATCGGGATCTACTGATTCATGCTGACCAGCTTGCAGACACTGGAGGCTTGCAAGGGCAAGCCTGGACTTGGAGCGTTCGTCGTGAAGCTCTTCGTCCGCGGGATGCAGGCCGTCGTTCCGCGCTCCTCCTATCTCTACTCCAAGCTCCCGCTCCAGGACCACCACGAGGAAGAGAGTCTCCTCGCGAGGCAGCAGCCAGACCCAACCGAGGGCTACGAGCTGGAGGAAAAGGCGGCAAAACCGAAGCGGCGGGCCCAGGTTTTGCCGTTCCGCAGGATCTGGACCAAGAACGTCCTGTGTACTCTTCTGGCGCAGGCTTTCTTTGACTTTCAGATGGGGTAGGCATCGATTCTTTGCATTTATGCACGAATGAAACTGACGAATCGTCGAAAAGGGCGTTCAACAACCTCTGGCTGCTTTTCCTCTCGACTCCTCGCTATGACCCGAACGACCCATCCAGCCCTCCCCAGAAACTGCCCTTCATCTTCACCGGAGGGCTAGGCATGCCCCCGCAGAGCGTTGGTTTCGCGACATCCATCCTCGGAATCATCGGTATGGCTCTGCAGTTTACGGTCTACCCCACGATCAACGCCCGTCTGGGCACCACCAAGAGCTACCAGTACTTCCTCACCCTCTTCCCCCTGGCCTACGGGTTCGCGCCGTACCTCTCCCTCGCGCCGTCCTCGTCGCCGCCCCCGGCGCAGGCGACAGGCGTGTGGGTCTGGATCTCCATCATCGTGGTGCTCTTCCTCCAGGTGACGGCGCGAACCTTCACCCTGCCCACCTCCATCATCCTGCTGAACAACTGCTCACCGCACCCGTCCGTGCTGGGTACGATCCACGGCATCGGACAGTCCGTGTCGTCCGCCTTCCGGACGATCGGGCCCATCTTCTCCGGATCCTGGTACGGATACGGCCTGGACATCGGCGTGGTCGGTTTCGCGTGGTGGCTGATCGCCCTCGTTTCCATCTTTGGATGCATTGCTTCCATATTCGTGTACGAGGGGTCGGGTCATGAGATTATCCTTCCTGGCGAGGAGGAAGAGAACTAGATTAGAAAATAAAGAGCTCTCCGGCTGGTTGAACGGAGACGTTGCTCATTTTTAGTTCTATTTTGGTCTTTTACATTTCCCCTTTTTTTTTTCTCCGCTTTGTTCCGATCTCGGGATGTGTGCTTTCTATACATACACTTGAGAATTATTCCCTTCATCGTTTTGTCTTTGTTTTTGATTTGATGTGACAGATGCATCTGCGGGACGGTGCACTTCCTCCTCTCTCTCTTTCTCTCTCATCTTTTATCTATTTTATTTCAAGATCATCTAAGACACTACCATCTCATTTTTTTTCTTTTTACTTTTAATGTTACGTCATAGGGAGTCTCAAGGGAAAGAAGAAAAACACTGAAAGTACAGTGCATACAGGCGTCTGGGGTTGTGTATGTGTCTTTCGCCTCGTTTACTGTTTGTTTTGCCTGTCCTGTCTGTCTGGTTCGCTGTCTATACCTGCTTAACATACTTCCCCTGTTCTGCTGCCGCCATCTGCTCACTTGGGTTGTTGTGGGCGGATGTACGTACAAGATACCTAGGTACTAACATAAAGGATTAAGTGCAATCAATACAGCCGCTGCATTTTATGAGTGAGCTACCGTATCTGCCGCCGGTGCACGAGAGCATCATCACCTGCGTTCCAAAGTGAAAAGCCCGTAGTGTTGTATGTGTATGTCTTTTGGGAGTTGCGCGTCTGCTTGCAACGACCGGAAACAATGAAAGGTGAGTGACTGAGTCAGCCCTGGGCTGATTCATAAGAGTGTTACAAAGGCATCGCTAGATCCTAGTCGGGGGAAGGAATTACTTATTTCCGGGATAGTCATGTGACTGGATCAGTGCGATCAATTCTTGGCATACTGATCCAACTGATCCGGGGATCAGAGGATCAGTTCAGAATCCTACTGATCCAAATGATCCAAGACTATGAGCCATTCCACAAGCCTCGGAGACCCAGGAAGGCAGCATGTATATAAAGACGCTCCTTTCAGACAGATTCCGACCCTCGTGGTCGACTCACATAGTAACTTGTCGTATAGACATTGCTAGTAACACAGGCTATTCTAACTATAATATCGCTCACCCCCTTGTTTCTTGTCTTCAAGATAAACCAAACGACCCTTCTTGGTCTAGTTATCTAGGCCTGTCGTTACACTTCGACCACCTTTCTTGCAGGAAGCAAGGCGTGTTGTGGGCATCCGAGAGATTGCAAGCATGGAGGGGCATATCTCCACCCAGGAACTGGCCCAAGCGGTAAGGGCCCTACAGGAGCAGATTCAGCAGTTACAGGAGCAGCTACAGGGACAGGTCAATGAGAATATGCGGCTGCGAGAGCAGGTGGGATACCTTGGGCACCCAACACACCCAAATGAGAGCAACACAAGGCAGACAATCGATCCCAATCAAGATTTGACCCAGCGGACCAAGGTGGCCAAACCAGACCTCTTTTACGGAGAAAGGAAGAAGCTCCAGATGTTTATTTCCCAGCTGGAACTCTACTTCTTCTTCAACGCGTCAGATTTCCCGGATGAAGACAGAAAGGTTATGTTTGCAGCAACCTATCTTCGAGGCACGGCAGCTCAATGGTTTGAACCCTATCTTCGAGACCGAATGCAAAAGACGCCAGAGGAACGTCGACCAGAAACCAATGATGTATTCAACAGATTCTCTACCTTTGTGGCTAAGATGAAGCAGAACTTTGGAGACCTCAATGAAGTCCGGAAGGCTACCCGCACTATCATGACAATCCGGCAAAAAACCTCTGTTGCAGCCTATACCACAGAATTCCAACAAGCCGCGGCATATCTAGGTGACTGGTCAGACAGATCGCTCATGGAACACTACTATCGGGGATTGAAGGATGAAGTCAAGAATGGACTAATGATCCATGAGGACCCTAAGGATCTGAATACGCTTATCAACCTGGCTATCAAGATTGACAACCGCCTCTTTGAATGTCGCTACCAAGCCAATACCCCGCGACAGAGCAACCAGCGGCATACTGGAAATGGAGGAGATGCCATGGAACTGGACAGCACCAACCGGAAGAACTCCCAGAAGGATAAGCCCAAACAGTCCGACAAGAAGCCTCGAGGACCCAACCCCAACTGGACTGAGGAGCAAAAGAAACGCTATGAGCAGAAACTATGCATCCACTGTGGAAAGAATGACCATATGGGATGGAAGTGCCCCAACAAGCCCAAAAAGGAAGAGAAGAAGCAAGCCGCTGCCACACAGAAGAAGGAAGAAGACCACGCTGCCTACCACTGGACCGCCTGTTACGATGATGATTGCTGTATCCATCGATCTGAAAGGAGCGTCATTATATACATGCCGTTTTCCCTGAGTCTTGGTGATCATAGTGATCATAGTGATCATGGTGATCATAGTGATCATGGTGATCGTGGTGATCAAGGTGATCAAGGTGATCAGGGTCAGTCACGTGCCGATCAGTTCCTTCCTTCGGTCCTATAATTATAGAATACCCCGTGGAATCGAATGCCTTCCACGTGGTTTGCATCGCCATCTATGGATAAGTACTGTACTATACCATACATACTGCACAGTAAATAGGTACTTAGTCATCACCGATGGGATGAAACATTGGCTGGCCTGGAACCTATGGTGTGCATCTTGCCATCGGGAATTTCTCCTCCACGCGGGTTAAAATCTAAGCTCAAGGGTAATACTAACCCCCCTC
>Ga0207767_1000423_pt1 | contig 27808 bp, 22 predicted proteins | sample HigsolmetaGSP17D_FD_184845 | JGI IMG/M metagenome (GOLD analysis project Ga0207767, IMG submission 184845) | High solid enriched microbial communities from the Joint BioEnergy Institute, USA - SP1-7-D (SPAdes) | ecosystem: Engineered > Bioreactor > SSF (Solid state fermentation) > Aerobic >... | reverse complement strand
CAGGCCAGAACGTAACAGGTCCGCCGTCGCATTCAGCCACAGCCAGCCCATGGCGCTCGCGTACGGGTTTCCAGGCCCTCCCCGGTAGTAATGGATCAGATCTCTCGCGTACTCGAAATGCTCCCACTCGTCCTTGGTGAAGACATCACACCAGGGACTTGATCCCCGCACCAATGTTTCAAACCCGCACATCTCCTGCATGCTAAAGACCTCGAGCTCAGTAAACCTTTCGAGTGCCTGGTTCCCCTGCTCCGATATCAGACGCTCTGCGATGGCTGGGATGTACGCAGCCTGGAACAAGCTGAGCATGTTGACACCGTAGTCGTGACCGCGGGACGTGTCCTCGAGGTATCTGCGACAGGTATCCCCGGGTGTGAGCGTGTCAGCGCGACGGTCAAAGGTCTCCGGGATGATCTCCAGCTCTGCTTTCCCGTTCTTTTCCCAGTCGAGACCGAACAAGCCCAATGCAAAGTACCGCGCAGTATCGATGACGCGTTGTGAGTCGCTTGCCCAGAACCTCAACTTGGATTGCTTGGGCAAGAGATGACCATATCGGGTTCGATACCGGACGCCTGTCGTAAACGCCTCCAGTGTTCCGGCGTACGGACCCGTGGTGGTCAATTGACTAAAGTCCTTTGACGGGTCATCAGTGAAATAGGTCCAGTCGTTTAGAAATGCAAGAGACCCGTTCAGTGTGACATTTGCCTCTTTGATGCGTGAGAGGAGCGCGAGATGGCCTGAAGTATGATTTCTCAAGTTAGATATATGATCAGCTGAAGGAGGATAGTTTTAGATTTGCCGGAACGCAAGGAAGGTTTGTTGACCTACGGTCTCCTGCAGAGTCTGTTGGGTATCGTTCACCATGACGGGACATCTGGAGTTAACTCAGAACACGGCCCATGGAAGGGAGTTGGTAACAGCAACACGAAAACGGGAGAGACAGCAATCTTAATGAATATACCATGGCTTCAGGCATATTTCCCATCGGAACCATCCGCCGTTTCTTGAAAATATAGTTTATATTGACGATATATAGTAATCCAGTAGAATTTCAGAAGAGATAGATCCACAAAAGTATATGGAAAGAAAAACGAACGTACCATATGCACTTGCTCAACGACGCAACCCTCCGGGGGCGCAATCCCTTGCACATCAGGAGGTCCATCCACCTTCTCAACCCACGGTCCGCACCCGCCTAGATGATACATCAGGTTCCATCCATGCCTGTGTTCTGTTGAGGACTCAACTCTAGTGCGCCGCGGATGGAACCACGTTCTCCAGCTCCCAGAATACGGAGACGGACGAGTAATTGAAGTGTGAGACCCACGTGGATATACCAGTGGTGATAGATTTGACAGGAAAGGCGATAATGATTGTGCTGGGGTATAGAGAACGACAGCAAGGGAGAAGATCAGGAGCGAGAAGAGAGTCAAGAGAGGGGAAGGGAGATGTGCCATTGGGAGGTATTAATTTTGTGTTTCTGTATTCAGCATTTTATCGCCAATAAAACCCAAAATGAAAGAAAGACAAATTTGAAATGGAACAGGCAATGGTGAAAAGGTGAGGCTCAGCTTGGTTGCTGGCGGTGTGGACGGACGGAGGAGCATCGGCGAGCGATGAGAGCTTCACTCCGGTTTTCGCCAAGACCATTTTCAGTGTAGAAGTTGCGGTCGATCTGAAAGACTGCTGCCCAACGCACGATGCAGATACACAATGGGAGGAAATTTACCAGGGATGAAACACGTATCCTAACTCTACAGGGTATACGTTTAAGTTCAACATAAAACAGAATTCAAGGTTTTTGGTGTGCCATTAGACCCTCATAAAGACGTATGTACAGTACATCCATGTCCATGTTCTCGGGTTAACTAAAAGAGATATTTGGAGAAATATCTCGCCATCTTATAGAAAAAGGGGTTAATGGTATCACATCACGGCGTCATCAATCAAACCTCTCGTAAATCATAATTGAGAAGTGCTGAGCAGCATCTAAAATCGTGAACAAGAAAGCTCTTACTCGGACAGCTTCTCAAGTGGTGTAACGGAACCGCGGGTTGCGATCACCCATTTCTTGTATGTCCTCCTCCCTCATGTCCCTAATCTTGTAATCTTCCAAACCCTGCGCTCTGCGTCTATTGACTCGCAGGTACCAGAACCACATAAACCCATAGACAAGACCCGCAAAACCAACCATGGACAGTGTCACCGCGTTCCCCCTGACATAACGCGGAGCTTCGGGGTTCTTGTATAGAAATGGGGACATCACGCCGCTGATATTTCCGAAAGTCAGCTGCAAACCCGTGGCGAACGCGCGCTTGCCGTAGCGCGGAAGGTTTGTTGGCAGCCAAGCAAGGGGCAAGCCAACCGCGACATAGAGACCCAAGGCGACGAGTAATGCCCCAAAGTAGTGCACTCCGGAGGACGAATCAGAGATCAGCACGCCGTACCCGACGACACAGATGGCCGAGAAGATGCAGCAGTACAAAGCACGATGCTGTGTCCTATCGCTGACCCAGGCGACGATCAGATATGCGATAGCTCCCAATGCATAACAGGGGATGGTGAGGGCCTGCACCTGAGGCGTCGACCATGATCCCATGTCCTTGATGATGGTTGGGAGGAACGTGCTGTAGCCATATAGCATGGTATCCACGCCGAATTGGGCGATGCAGAACGCGTAGATCTCCCAGTCCAATGCTCCCTCTTTGACATCAGCCCAGTGAAACTTCTGGGCCGAGGCCGTTGAGCCCAAATGGCGGCTGCGAAGCGCAACCATGAGAGTTCTTTCCTCCTCGTTAAGGAAGTAAGCAGTTTCGGGGTTATCCGGGAGGAGGAACCAGGTCGCAACACCGACGAGGACCGTCGGGATACCTTCGAGTATCATAATCCAACGCCAGCCTCTAAGACCACTCACGCCGTCCATAAAACCAATCCCGTAAGCTAGTAGGCCACCAAAGGCGCCTGCTACAGCCGCGCTACTAAATAGATAGCCAGTGCGCAGTGCGATTTCCTGCTTGCTGTAAAACAGCGTCAGGTAGGTAATAAATCCTGGGAAGAGGCCCGCCTCGACGACCCCCAGGAGAACGCGACAGGCAAGAAGACCGCCGTAGTTTTGGGTAATCCCAGTGAGAGTCGCAATGGTACCCCATATTATCGCGATCGAAGCCAAGTAGCGCGAAGGGGTCAGCTTCTTTATCACTAGGTTGGAAGGGACTTCGAATAGCTGTCGGTATGTCAGTCCCTTGTCATCCTCTAACATCCCACGCCGTGTCTAAGACGTACACAGTATGTCACGAACAAGATGGACACCGCAACTTGGTACTGGTCGCCGACTAGGCTCAGGTCTTCTTCCATACCGTAGAGACGTGCATTTCCGATGTTCACTGTAACGTGTCAACGGGAATAACGATGGAGGCACAAGAGATGTGCAAGGAAAACCGACCTCTATCAAGAAAGCTCAGTAGGTACAGCACGACGACAAGGGGTATGATGTGGCAATCCAGCTTCCACAACAACGCCTTCTGCCTCTTCTCGTCAACAACCGGTGTCATATCGTCTCTCCTATCCTGCATGCTTGAGCCATTGGGACTTGGGGGCGACTCTTCGTCCACTTTATGCTCTTTCTGGAGGACCATTGCGGGTTCGCGGGACGGCTTCAGGTTCGCTGGCGAGCGAGCTTCAAGTTAGCCTAGATCCAAGCAGAAAACTTCAATTGGTCTCCATTTAGGATAGGGACAATAGGAATTCTGTGCGCACATAATTCAGCGGTCACTGCCCGCAGGGAAGGCAGATTAACGGTGGGTGGACGCGGGGATCAGGTTGACCAACCCAAGGGATGATTCTCCGATTTTTTGCGATCCCCCCGCAATCGGCGACTGCGGTGATATCACTGCATAAGAACTGGCTATATAAGGACCCTGGCCATATTTAAAAATAAGAAGACGGGCGATATCAATGACTTTTCAGTAGAACCGACATGTAAAATCGCAACAGGCGAGTGGAAGGTGGTCTGGATGAACGGCAGCGGTCGGTCCCACGGCCGTCGTGGTGTGCGATCTCGGCCAGAGGGAAACGAGATCCGTTGCCATTATCACCACAGCTGTCTGCTCTCCCTGCACCCATAATGGCACGTTCTTGATGGCAGATATGATCCGAGGCCTTCTTTCCAATGATATTTCTGGACCCAGCTCTGTTAAACCGTGAACGAAACGTCCCTCGAGATATCATTCCGTATCTTCATCCTTGGACCTGTTCAATTCTCCCACTTTTGGGGCTTGGCGGGCTTATCGCCCGCTGCCAAGCATTGGTTATCAAGATGAGATCACATTGTGCTGGTATCTGCGCTCGACTTCGTAGTACTCCGTATAAGGTGGGGTCACATCCATAGGTGGTAGACAATATTTGCGTGGTAGGAGATAGTATCTTCGGGAGTTGGTAAAGTTCTGTAGAGCATATATCCTTGCCCCATAGTTTGTGTCCAGTGCGGAGCCCCATGTTTCAATAATACTAATAAACCATCGACAGATCGCATTCACGTACTGGGCAGTAGGAGCATTTTGTACCTCAGATTCTGATCACTGGATTTAGGAAGGCTTACCGTTCCGGTTACCCACCCCCAGCTGCACTGCCTATTAGGTTGTAGAATGTCGGTAACCCTTGACACTAGGCTACATAAGTCGGAACGATGGAAACATGACTTGGCAGTAGTAAGCTGCACTATTTGCTACATGGATCTACCCTGAATGGGGAAATATTTCTTTTCATGGCCAAATATATGTTGTATCTAATACGTAAGCTTCAAAGAAGAGTATGCGAGAAAATAAGACTGACTGTGAAGTCTAGCATTTCTGGAACTCCTCCTTGAATATATGATTTTGAATATGTGGAAGTACTTTTACATGTCCAAGATTCTGCTCCAGGAGCTTCCCCACATCCTGTCGGAGGAAGCTGTTTAGAAGTACCGACTAATACCGAGCAAGGGTATGATCTCATGGGACCCGGCATCAACAACCAATGCTACCCGACATATCCGACAGACCTGCAACACTCCACAATATTGCTTTAGAATAGACGCATCCATTTCCAAGGTTTCAGTGCCAAAGAAAGCAATTGGGGATTCTTGCCGTAACACAGCAGAAAGATTCAGAGAACAATCGTTCAAAATGTCGGAGAATTACGGTCAATACCAGGTTGAAATCTACGGCAAGGGCGCGTTGATGAACATCCTGCCCAGCGTCACAACGGACCCGCGGCTGCTCGAGGAACAGGCGCGAAAGGCGTTGGGCTCTAGGGCATTCAATTATGTCGCAGGCGGAGCTGGCGAGAAGGCTACGATGGATAGTAATCGTCTCGCATTTCGTCAGTGGAAGCTGTACGTTGCTTCTCCTTCTAATTTGGGTCGATGTTGCTTCTCTGGTATACCTATATAAGCTTGGCAGAGATGAACTCTATTCAATTTTTGGCGAGGGGTCGATGCTAAAAGAAAATGAAACAGGATTCCAAGGATGATGAAGCCGGTCCGTTTGCCAACTGCAACTCTTTCATTCTGACACCACCATGGACAGTCTGTGCTGATAGAGATGCGTCTGTATGTCTAGATGGATGGGCAGGACCTCTCAGTCGACCTCTTTGGACAGAAGTATCCCACTCCACTGCTCATGGCCCCTGTGGGTGTCCAGTCCCTCTTCCACGAAGATAAAGAGACAGGCGTCGCAGAGATATGCGCTGAAATTGGCATCCCATACATTCTGAGCACAGCCAGCAGCAGCTCCATCGAAGAAGTAGCTGCAGCAAGTGGTAATGGCAAAAGATGGTATCAGCTGTATTGGCCGCTCGACGACGAGATTACGCTTTCACTGCTAAAGAGAGCAAAGGAGAATGGCTTTGAGGTGCTTGTTGTTACTTTAGATACGTGGTCACTGGCTTGGTAAGATTGACCGTCTGCGCCTTCTCAAATAATATAACCTGACACTGGCAGGCGCCCGGCCGATCTTGATAACGCCTACATCCCTTTTATCAGGGGGACGGGAAACCAGATCGGGTTTACTGATCCAGTATTCCGTGCCAAATTCGAGAAGCAGTCAGGCTGCAAGGTTGAGGAGGATATTGTTGGCGCGTCGAGAGCCTGGATCGCAGATGTCTTTTCCGGCAGAGCGCACACATGGGACCAGCTTGCGTTTCTACGGAAGAACTGGGACGGCCCCATTGTCCTTAAAGGAATCCAGCATGTGGATGATGCGAAACTTGCGCTTCAGGCCGGGTGCGATGGGATTATTGTTTCGAACCATGGAGGTATGCGGCCATCAGATAGGACCTCTCTTATCTTTCAACCCACTTCTAACTGAACTAAAGGCCGACAAGTCGATGGCGCTATCGGCTCACTCGAGGTTCTCCCCGAGATCGTCGATGCTGTAGGAGACAAGATGACTGTCCTCTTTGACTCTGGCGTCCGCACCGGCGTGGACATCATCAAGGCTCTCTGCCTCGGGGCGAAGGGAGTCCTCATCGGCAGGCCCGTCATCTACGGTTTAGCCATTGATGGGAAGCACGGTGCCAAGTCGGTGCTGAAGGGTCTGCTGGCAGACCTGTACCAGAGCATGGGGCTGTCAGGGATCCGTACGGCGGCCGACTGCAACAGGAATATGATTAGGAGGGTGCAGTATGGAGGCGATCTCAAAGCTATGATGTAGAGGAAGGCGCTCGAAGCGCTTGTAACCTATAAAATATTTTAATGCTTGGTCCTTCGGGCAGTGTGTTTGTGCTCATTGCTTCTTCTCCGCGGTCACGTGGAGGCCTCATCGAATAATCAGCGTAAATGTGCGCCGGACGACGTGGCTGACCATTTGATGTCCATAGATTTGAGGTTTGAAAATAATGAGTTCTTGCAGGGTCTTGTTGAGACGCTAAAATCGCGACTAGGGCCTCGGCAGGGCTATAGATTGAGACGCGAAACAGTTCAAGACTGCACTTTTCCTCGAAAATCGAGATATGTCTATATTTTTGCTGATTGGATGTAATGAATAAATCATGACATAGTTAATTTGGAACTTTTCCCAGACCTGGTTTAATCGGAATCATCGGTTCTTCGTATGGTGGCTTGCTGGCAAGCGGGAGATCACATGTCAATCCATCTGCGCCGATCCATCTCCAAAGTCCGCCCAACAAAACAAGTCGATGACTCTTAATTGCAAGACCGACACAACAATGTGATCTGTATCTGAAACGGCTGATGCTGTCTTTCGCTATTAATCCCAATCGCTGCTAGTGATGTTTTAAGACAAGATACGCCAATTTGACGTCGCCCATTGCCCATTTCGATTTACACACCCTCCGTTCCCCCTGTCCATGGCTCCAGCATCGTGGCTCTGTATGCGCCTGAACCACGAACGTTCAACCGGTTGAAGCTGATGCGCCCATCATGCCTGGAAATCCAGGGCCTGAAATGGCTCTGACGACGCGGAACGGGATCAGATCAAATCGGGATCGTGCCGACGATGCCAACCATGCCACTGCCAGCTCGGGCGCGACACTCCTTCCAAGACCAGTTGCCTCTCTGGTGTCGTTCGTTACTCAATCGACGTCGCTCTCAATCCGTCTAGGAACTATTTTGGGAGGCGCTGCGATCGATGGGGCTAGGGTTACAACGTTGACGGGCCTGGAGCTGAGTAGGGCGGTTATCGAAGGAATCCTGACCAAGGCTGGGCGAGATGTTACGTCGCGAAGCGGCGAGTATGGAAAGGCTGAAGCAGAATCACTACTTGAGCGAAGTGTAGGCACTATTTATCTCATGTATTTCATTTACAACCTACTAATCCATAATCACGTAGCTGGCTACTTTGCACTCGACCATTACTTCAGCGTCTTTCTACGCATCCGCGAGTTTCCATTTCTCATCCGTAACCCTGTCGTCGATTTCCAACTTATCGCAGAACCTCTTGTCAACCCTGGACGCGATCCTTGGCTCGACCGAATCGTCACGGGCTATTGCGGCGATTATAACGCTTATCCGAAGGGAGTTCCGAAACCTCGAGACTGGTGACAGAGCGGAGAAGGTCGGCGTCGGTGATCTCCTTGTTGGCGCTATCGGGTTTGCGCTGTTGCAACGCTGGGGGCGGAGGAGCACAGAGAGGGAGATACGAGAGAATGGTGGTGAGGACATTGTTTGGGACGTCGTTATCCTGGACAACGGTGTAAGAGCGGACGTTATCGGGACACAGCAGATCGAATATACAAACAACGTTCGCAATAACTTGAACAATGAACCAACGCGTCCAGCTTCCTTTTTATCCCCTGGAAAGGACGAGGACACTTTTGATGCTGTGGAACGTGGGACGGGCTCGGTTACCCCTATTGTTGGACCTCATCTAACTCTTCCGCCAGAGGATCAACATCAAATATCGGACGAGGACATCCGCCTGTATATAATGCGGCAACTCTCACCAGGCACTCGTGCTTCCATTAGAACAGAGACGGTCACTGCACGTACCATCACGGTTGATATATTCGATGATGACACTGCGGAAATTGCTGCGCCGCCAGGTACCATGATGATCGAGGAAAGGTTTCATCATGATCAAGACTACGCCGCTGCCGGAGATTCGACCTCTCAGCCTCTTCCTAGACACACAGTGGTGTTCAGGACCGCCTTCAATCGGTCACAAAGTGCGGATTTACGACTTGAGGTGCGTAGTGGTTCTGCAATTCTGTCCAGGTCAGAAGCTACCGAAGAGGAGGTAGAGAGAAATGCAGACCACGACACCGATGACCTGCATGATGCCCATAATGAAGGGTTGGAAGATGTTCACACGTCTCCGGATGTCAAGTCGCCCGTGACGAAACAGGAGAAAAGCATCGATCATCATTATCATCACAAATGGTTTAACGCCCAGAACCAAGACGATTACCAGGCAGAAGAATCGGCTGCTCTCCATCCCGTGTCTCAGAAAGGGCCTCGCCGTACTATGAGTTCCTCATCGCTGAGCAGTTCTGAGACGCCAAAAAACACCTTTGGAAAATCTTCGTTCTCGAAAATTGCTCAAAAGGTGAAACCAACGCCCGGAGAGAAACCGGAAAACGACAAAAAACTAGCCTCGAAGAAGGGCTCGAAGAAATCTGCTCGTGCTAATTCCTCTGCGACTTTATCTAAGCCCAGTAAAGCGCGGAGAGATACCACATCTGATAGGAATTCGGGTTCTCAGGGTTTGTTTAGGAAGTCAACCTCCTTGGCAGCACCAACACCTACTTCTCAAGTCCCGGCTCCACGCCCGACATCCGCATTGGCGAACAGGAACTTGCCCAAATCACATTTACAAGACAGTTCACGATTCAGGTCAACCCCGTCTCCAACTCCAAGCAGGTTGCACCCGCGGGATGTCCCAGGACGGACATCTTCAAGGACGGATTATTATGCAGTACACGAAAAGAATAGGGAGTCGTACATTGCCCAGACGGATACTTACTCGCTCCGTTCTGTGGAAAACCGCCCCGGATCGTCCACGTTTTCCAGGACTCATTTACGCAGCGACAGTGCTATGTCTACAACACATTCTGAGAAAGAGATGACAGTATCAGTAAATGGAGACGGTCAACCCAGTTCGTCCCATATACGTCGGAGTTCCAGATCATTTGTTCCTAGCATCTATTCGTTAGCGACAGGATCGCAAACGTCTCTTATACTTGCTCCTCGGCCTCGAAAAAGCGTTTACGATGATCATTCAACATTAGTAGAATTAAATCGCAATGGCCGCGTTCCTGGAATATTTCCTGACAACCATCTAGTGCAAAATATCCGGCGATTTTGTCGTTTCTCTACCGCATCGTACGGGCCTAATGCTCTCAAGGTGATGGGCATTTCCGAGGCCACCAAGGCCGTCCGTTCCCTAGATCCAGATAATCACGAGCATAGTTCTTTCTCAGACCATACCGGCCTTCCGCCGTCCACGATTCTCTTATCGTCGTTCGTTGATCCTGATGGCGGTTCAAATGCCGATGGCGAAACCGGAACGGGATTCCCTCTTGTTCATTATCTCTGCTTAGATCACGATTCCAAGGCTGTTGTCCTGACGCTCAGAGGAACTTGGGGTTTCGAAGACGTCTTAACGGACATGACGTGCGATTATGATGACCTCGAGTGGCAAGGAAGGAACTGGAAGGTGCACAAGGGGATGCACGCTTCTGCAAGACGTCTCTTCGAGGGCGGAGGCGGAAAAGTAATGGCGACTCTGAAAGCTGCATTGGAAGAATTTCCTGACTATGGTGTCGTACTCTGCGGCCATTCGCTGGGTGGAGGAGTCGCGGCACTCCTCGCGACGATGATATCAGAACCAAACAGCGATACATCAGGCCCATCCTTTGTTACTGCGTCTTCCGTCTCGGCCGCCCGACCGCTACTCTTGACTGCAAACCAGGAACAGCAACTTCAGAGACGTTACTCTCTACCCGCTGGCCGCCCCATCCACGTCTACGCATACGGACCCCCTGCCGTCATGTCTCCATTTCTGCGGCGCGCCACGCGCGGGCTGATAACCACGGTAATAAACGGTCAAGATGTTGTCCCAAGTCTCTCCCTCGGCGTCCTACAAGACATCCACTCCGTCTCCCTGGCCTTCAAGAGCGACACAGCCGGTGCGAAATCGCACGTGCGCTCCCGCGTCTGGGAAAGCTTAAAGCAGAGCATCGTCAACAAATTCTACGTCAACCAGCCTCCCATGCTCGTGAACGCGGGCGAGGGAATCGGCAACGACACGTGGGCGTGGAAAACGCTGAAAATGCTCCGCGCGGACATGGTCGCCCCGAAACTGGTACCCCCCGGCGAGGTGTTTGTCGTCGAAACGATGCGTGTTCTGCAGCGTGACGCCTTCACGTCCGATGCCGCTGGTGATAGTGGATACCCTCGGCTTGGACGGCCCGCGACGAGGGTCCAGTTCAAGTTCATCCGCAATGTCGAGGAGCGGTTCGGGGAGGTGAGATTCGGGTCGGGGATGTTAGGGGATCATAACCCGGCCAGATATGAAGCGAGCCTTGCGGCGCTGGCTCAGGGCGTTGAAGATTAATATATAGAAAATATCTGCCGATGGACATGTGATGGAATTCACATTTCACAAGAATTGCGCTCGTTTGTATATGCAATTTCCTTATAAAGATTTCTTTGGATTTCTATTTTGAAAATTTGGAGTTCAGGAACATACATGATACCCATCTTGGGGGATGATATTAGACCAGATTGCGGTGAAAATTTTGGAGGAGGATAGAAGCGGCTTTTGGGGGTTCGATTTTTATTTTGAATAAAGACATATATACCCAATTTGCACTTAACCGGGATCATTTCCTTATAGAGACTCAGTCGACACAGATTTCCTTTGTTAAATGCCACATCATTATTTTTTATTGTTGCATAAGTGGATTCTGAGACACCAATTATATATCTGTTTCGTCCAGCAACTCCTCCATGGCCTGCAATCCTGATTTTCGGGGAATACCAGGCATGTCTCTCCAGTGGCCTATTTAGTAGACCCACCGCAAGCTTGCCAGTGCTTTGCCCCTGTCCGTAATTGCTGTCTTATAGATCTCATATGCTCTGCCATGAGCGATCTCCCAGTCCGAATAACGTCACTTGCCTCCCTCGATACAGGCTGACTAGTATGCCATAGATATAGTTCATTTCCGCCCAATCCTATCGTATCCCTGTCATAAACAATGGAGACTATCCGCTCGCTCCCGAAATATTTGTTGTATGTACTGCGTCGCCTTCAATGGCCCCCGCGATCGAGATAACCCGAGGCGACCAAGTCACTATCTTCGACAGTCTGGCAATGATCGACAACAATCGCCTGCATCTGGGTCGCAGGGCATGGTGCGCGTTGCGCATGTACAGGATAGTCTAACGGCTTTCGTCTCTCCGCTCGTGCTCACATCCGTTCGGCTCCCACGTTGGAGTGATGCTCTCCGCCTATCGAATCGGCTCAATTCCTCGCATCCAGCAACGGACAGTGGAGCCTGAGCGGGTGGAGAGGAACGTCCCGGTCAACCAAACCGTTCCGCTCATCTTCCATCCGGTCGCTCCCCTCCTCCTACGCCGATGCCTTTCCGCTTCTTCTCCTCGATTCGGGCATCAAGTTTCCGGATCTGCTCCTCCACCGTGTTCTTCTGGGAAAGCAGATTGGCGCGCATGACCTGCAGGGACTCGATCCTGTCGTCGATTGTTGCTTCTTTTTGTTTTTGTGTGGTCTGGTGAGTTCGCACGGGAAACGCGCGCGTCAGTAAGCCAGCAGTTTAATGGATATATATCGTGCTTCAGAAATAGCTGTAGTGTTTGCGTTGCGGGTAAAATTGCAAATAGGGAAATATATGCGATAATTGATTGATTTTCTAATGGAGGACGGAGTAATTCCAAGCTCTCATACCTGCTTGACTTCTTGCTCGGTTTTCAATCCGGCGCCATAGAGGGTGCCCGCTATGGTGGTTGTGACCACGGCCGCGGTCAGAATGACCCGCCTCACTGTCTGAACGGATGGCATGGTGGCGGAAGAGAGTCTTATCCTCGTCATATACGAAGTGCTTGAGGGTCAATGGGAGCTGCGGATTGCCTGCTGCTCTGTCCGTTCTCCAGGTAGTTCGAAGACATGGGGAAGTTTTACAGCCGGAGGGGATCCTGGAAACTGCCCGCGCAGACCGCCTACGCGGGGTGCCGGGGTAGGGATTCCATCTTAGGTAAGGCGCAACACGTGGAATAACATCCAGGACCAACTGGGGCATATAAGCGAATTCCTAAAACGGACAGTCAGCGATCCGCGTCGCGTCTCCCGCGTCGCGTCTCCCGCGTCGGGATCCCGTATGCTATCGCGGAGCGCGGAGTCGAATGACGACAACGGCAACATCTAGCCGCAGCCGCATACGAAGCAGTTGCCCTGGCAATCTTCACGAGACTGCTTCAGACAAACATCCATGCCTTCAGTGACCCCGGGCCCCTCCCGTCGCCGACGGGCGCAAGATTCCGACGATGATGACGAAACAGACGAAAGACAGTCCCGCGAAACCCCTCGTTCCCAGGCGTCGAATGGCAGCAAGCGCATGCGGCTGGAATCCACTCGAAAGGGCGACGACGAAGGTGACGAGGAAGGCGACGAGGAGGAAGAGGAGGTAGTGGATAATGATGATGATAATGGAGTCAGTGATGATTCGGCTTCAGAGTCGAACTCGCGACAAACGCGCGAGGCCAAATCTGCCGTGCTGGCAAGAGTGCTAGGGGCGCCAGGCGGGGACAAGCATAGCTATGGAAATTCTGAATTCAAACCCGGCTCAATCGTACGAATTAAGTTAACTGATTTCGTGACGTACACCTCAGCGGAGTTTTTCCCGGGCCCGAAACTGAACATGGTCATTGGACCGAATGGTACGGGGAAGAGTACGCTGGTCTGTGCGATATGCCTGGGATTGGGATGGGGACCTCAGGTAGGTTGGATTCCTGTTTTGGCCCTGAACCAATGCGAGCAGATGCCGTTGTGCCTGTGGTTACTTTTACCCTTAGCTAACAAACCAACTCTTTGTAGCATCTGGGACGTGCCAAGGACCCTGGCGAATTCGTCAAACATGGGTGCAGAGAGGCCACGATCGAGATCGAGCTTGCGGGACCACCGAAATTTCGTCGCAATCCTGTGATAACTCGGACGATCAAACGTGACGGCAACAAGAGTACATTCACAATCAACGGAGAGCCAGCATCCCGATCTCAGGTGTTGAAGCTTGCTCAGTCGTTCTCCATTCAGATCGACAACCTCTGCCAGTTTCTTCCGCAGGACAGGGTCGCTGAGTTCGCCGCTCTTTCGCCGGTTGAATTGCTTCATTCCACGCAACGAGCGGCTGCGGGACCGGAGATGCTCGAGTGGCATGAAAATCTGAAGAAGCTGCGTGCGGAGCAGAAGAAGCTTCAGGCGGACAACAAGGCTGATAAAGACTTGTTGGCGAACCTGGAGAACCGACAAGAGTTGCAGCGGGCGGACGTGGAAAGAATGAGGCAGAGAGCCCAGATAAAGAGGCGTATCGAGATGCTGGAGTTCGTTCGCCCAATTACGAGATACAAGGATCACCACGCAGTATTTCAAGAAGCCAAGAAAAGGAAGGATGACGTCGAACGGGAGTTGGAGCAGCTCAAAGCGCAATTAGAACCTGCTCTGAGGGCAGTCAACGCCAAGCAGGCGTATTGCATGAAACTCGATCAGATAATCAAGCACAAACGGGAGCTTGTCAACAGAGCGGATGCTGCCGCCACCGAGATTGGAAAGAGGATGGAACAACACGAGGATGCGATGAAAGACCTGAGTGGACAAATCGAAGCTGAAAAGAAGAGCGGGGCCACTTATAGACAGGAAATGCAGAAGGTGCAACAGACCATCAACAAACTCAAGCGGCAGCTGGAAGAGAAGCCTGCAGATTTCGATATTGACTTCTATAACGAGAAAATAGTAAGCGCATTCACCAGGGAAGTTTATGAGCAGGAACTAATCCTTTTCCACAGAGAGAAAAGAGGCGGGAGATAAGGGAAATCGAAACTAAGGCACAAAGCATAAAAGATGCGAGGCGTCCGCTCTTTGAAGAGATCAGGGACAAAAAGGAACGTATCCAACAGGCAGAAAGACAACTCAAAAACCTGGAGTCGCAAACTGGCCAGCAGGAGGCGAAACTCAAGGCGGCATCCCCTGATTCTTATCGAGCTTATCAATGGATATTAAACAACCAAGACAAGTTTGAGAAGGAAGTTTTCGGTCCCCCGATTGTGACATGTTCGATCAAGGACCCGAAATATGCCGACGCCATCGAATCACTGTTTCAGCGGACGGATTTCACAGCCTTCACTACACAGAGCCGAAATGACTTCAGAACTCTCCAGAGAGCTTTAAACATCGAGATGAAGCTCCACGACATCAGTATCAGGACCTGCTCGGTGCCTTTGGAGGAGTTCCGACCTCCTATGTCTGATGAAGAGCTACGTCGCCTAGGATTCGATGGCTGGGCACGGGACTTCCTCTCCGGGCCAGATCCTGTTCTTGCCATGCTATGTAGCGAGAACAGGCTACATCAAACGCCGATTACTCTCCGCGACATCTCGGATGAGGAATACTCCAGGATGGAGAGTGGGAACCTGAACTCTTGGGTTGCTGGAAAACACAGCTACCAAGTTGTCCGAAGACGAGAATACGGCCCCAGCGCGACATCCACTCGTGTCAGACAGCTAAGACCTGCTAAAGTATGGACAAATCAACCTGTAGATTCCTCAGCGAAGCGAGAGCTAGAGCAAAGCATCCAAGAATGGAGCGAGGAAATCAGGAATATCGAGCAGAAGATTGACACGGACAAGGCTGAACTGAGTCGGTTGGGTGAGATTTATAAAGAAAAGGAACGGGAGAGGGTAGGTTTTCGACACAATTACCCTTTACATGCGACATTGCTAAACTTTTGTAGGTGGAATTGGAGCAAGAGAAGTCGGCAAAACAGACCGCTCTAGTCAACTGGAGAGCTATTCCTGAAAAGCTCAGTATGTGTCCTCACTCCGTGTCTCATGTTCTGGTCTAACTTCGCGCAGGCCAGCAGGAAGCGAAACAGAAGGACATCGAGCGGTACTTCCAAGAACTGAAGAAGCGGGTTGCGGACATACGCAGCAAACAAGATCAGGTTGCGATTGAGAAGGCAGAGACAGCATTAGAATATGCTGTACGTAAGCCATCTTCTCATAGACCCATTTTCATTGCTGACAACAATCTAGAATGCTGTCGAGAATCTTCGCAAACTCCACGAGGATCTCATCAGAGCTGAAATTCGGCATATCGAAGCAATGTCAGACTTTGAAACGCTAAAAGAGCGCAACCTCGAAGTTCGCGAGACCTTGGAGGCAAAACGCACTGAAGTAAAGGAGGCCATGCGACATCTTAAAGAAACGACCGAAACTGGCAAGCGGTTACTTAGCGAGGCCCAGGCTGTCGTCGAAGCCGCCAACAGCCAACCCGACTTGAAGGAATTGCTTCCCACCCTGTCAAATCACACCACGGAGCAACTCGAGGCCGATATCGATTCGGAAAAGGCACGCCTGGAACTCACGCATGAAGGCAGCGCGAGCATCATCAAAGAGTTTGAGGATCGCGAGCGTCAGATCCAGAAACTTCGGGAGAAGCTCGCCGATTTCCAGAACCAACTTGCGGACTACGATCACGCGATAAACGAGATCCGCGGAAAGTGGGAGCCCAAGCTCGATGCGCTGGTCCGGAAGATCAGCGACGCCTTCTCGGACTCCTTTGCTCGTATCGGCTGTGCTGGCCAGGTCACCCTCGACAAGCCAGAGGACCCACCGGGTCCGAACGGCGAACCTGGCGGCAGCAACTTCGACGAGTGGTCTATCCAGATCCAAGTCAAGTTCCGCGAACACGAGAATCTCTCTCTTCTGGACTCGCACCGACAGTCCGGTGGCGAGAGAGCCGTCAGCACGATCTTCTACCTCATGGCCCTACAGTCTCTCTCCGCGTCACCCTTCCGTGTCGTCGACGAGATCAATCAGGGTATGGACCCTCGCAACGAACGGATGGTGCACGAGCACATGGTGGACATTGCCTGCGCCGGCCCGTCTGGTGGCAGCGGAGGTGACGATGATGTCGGTGGTGGAGGAGGTAGCCAGTACTTCCTGATCACGCCGAAACTGCTCAGTGGACTCGTCTACAAACCCGGCATGAAGGTCCTCTGCATCGTCAGCGGAGAACACATGCCTGAGGATTACAACCTCGTCGACTTTGGCCGTGCGGTGCGCAGAATGAAAGAGGTCTCCGAGGCCAGCGGCAGCAGGAATAAGGGTAAGGGTAAGGCGCGGGCTCCTCTCGAGGGCAGCACGACGCGGGCCCGCGGAAGAAATGCTAGCGTCGATGTCCGGGCTTGATTAAGGGAGTGTTTTTTCTTATGCATGTACATGTACAGTTCTTGTATGTATGTGACTTTTTATTTCTGCTTTTTTATGGGCGGCTGTCTGCTTGGCGCATGGATGTTTGATGACATGATATGATATGATACGTGACTTGGGCGCAATTGGACCGGTTTGTGTACAGTTTCGGGGATAATGATATTATAATCTCGAGCGCTATGGTGTGATGTATGGCAGACTGGTTTGTAAATATTGTAAATATGGTCGTCAAATAGTCAATAGTTGTGTCCGCGGGATGTAAAAGACATGGTCATAACAGCTGTAAGGTCTTTTCTAATTCTGTCCATACTAATTCCGAGGCCCGCAAGATCCTCAAAGCAAATAAAGAACTCAAAGAAACAGTATGCTGAACTGTGCCAACACAAGCCACATGCATTGCAGGGATCTTCCCGTTGCAGATGACATTTGGCCCCCCATGTTTCATCTGTGAGTCGTGGCTGTGTGTGAATGAAATTGACTCATGAGTGGTCACTTGCAAAACGACCTACTTATATGTCTCCATTCCACCTCACTGTCAAAGCAAATGGTCTCTAAACACGGAGAGAAAGCTCGTCTCAGGCAACAATGGGCAAGTTTCCTCTGGAGAAGCTTCCTTGTGAGCTGATAGGTCTCATTGTCGATTGCCTCGATGCACAAGAAGAGCTCGCATGCTGAGGGAACTCGCTGCAAAGCGCTTATATCGTTCAGTTTGTATTCGGCGTGGGAAAGCAGCCTCCTTTATGCGGACCATTAGTGAAAATGGATATGCACCTCTCGTTCTTCATCTTTCCATTGATTATTATGGCCAAAAAAGTAGATTTATCCTCCTGCACACTGGCTCCCTGCATTAAGAAACTTGAAAATTTACGATCGCTTCATATGCGTGGAGGCTACTGGCACTGGGATGACGAAGAAGAGCATGGAGTAAAGTGGGAAACAGATCAGTCCAGAATGGAAGATGTTCTGGAACGGACGAATCTCGAACAACCGGCTGAAGATCGCATCTTGCAAAACCTCCGTTCCTGTGAATCTCCCTCGAAAAAAATGCAAGGACTGTGGCTGACAATCTACAGTGACTCTAGACTTTTACGAAGCGAACTGTCAGGGCTGGTTTCTTGATGTTTTCAGTAACGCTTTCATCATCCAGCCGTTACGCGAACTTACTCTCCGAGGCTTGAGGCTGGGGCATGATGACCCGCAAGTTACGACAGACGGAATTGAAAGCACTCCGTATCGAACGATCTTACATCGATATACTGGGACTGGAGGCTATCCTTGCCATTCCCAAAGCACTGGGACCACCACCGCCCCCCGGCCCATCCGCCGTCACCGAGTACGCAAGCCAGTACCGCGACGGATACGGACCCTTTGCCCTGGTGTCTGTCAGTCTGACCATGATTGTATAAGGATAACTCCTGGTTCCTCCAACCAGTGCATCTCCAAACACAACATTTAGTTGGCACGAAGTAAAAACACTGCCAACAGCCTGCAATACATTCTCAATCGGGCACTCTGTGATGCCTATTTCGTTGTAAATGACTGCTGCTACAACGTAATACTTTGTTGGATGCAATTTCTTGGTGTCCCAACCCAAGAAGTACTTTGTTTTCGCACCTCATTCCTGGGGGAAAATATATACTTCTTTTCCATACGTGGTTGGACCGCAAGCCTGTGCCAATTGCAATATTGCCTGCATGGGGGGTCTGGCCAGGCGCTTTGGAAATAGTCTGATTCGTGGGGATATCACTGTGCGTGTCAGTCGGGACACAGTCAGAGCTGACATGATTGTCTGCTGGGACAGCTGCCGCGGGGCCCATACAAAGTGCGGTAGGATCAGGCCCAGAGTCTACACCTGGTAAGTGAACGGGGAGAGTATCACCAACGACAGATGACTCTGGGGGCATATAGACATTTGCGTCGGCAGGGGTAGGATCTCGCCTTAGTACATTGTCACCCGGGCCACCCAAAGACAACCCAATAAACAGTTTGGAGATGGGAGGAACACCAACAGCAGCGGTGTGTGGGATAGGCCTGGGTGGGAGAATATCTTTGACAGACTGTCCACATATGGGTTGTGTGCTGCTGAACTCACAGGGCGAATAATCCCCCATAGACTGATCCCCAGCAGGATCCCAGGAGACCAGCTCAGCCACAGAGGACTGGTCTAAAGAGACAGGAAGCTTGACATGGTTGGCAGCTGGACGAGAGACTGGAAGACCACATGGTGGAACTGGGCCTGTGGACAGAGGCTCTGCCGCAATGATCTTGAAGACAAAAGGATTTATTCTATTTGTGGGGATCAAACTCATTGTACATCTTGAGGAGGCAACTCTGCCAGTCCAGCTCATTGCAGACCTGAAATATCTTGCTGGTGATGTCATGATCTGCACTGGGAGTGTTCAAGGCTTGGAGACTGAGGCTTAGCAGGCTGTGTGGATGGCATACAAGACAACATTGGAGGACATGGAGAGAGTCATCAAAGTGACACCGAACCCAAAGCAGGTTCATAAACTTGAGATAGTCAAGGTTTTCAACGGTGAGGGGTTCATCAGGATACCTTCTGAACAGTTAGATGAGGAACAGGCTGTACTGTTCTGTATGGACCTGGTTGTGAATGGAAATCGTGCACTGGTCAAGAAGCCTGGATGGCTGCTGTGTTTGCTTCAAAGCGCTCGAATTGGTGAAGATATTGCTTGCTTCCTGGCTCCGAGAATGATCCTCTGCAGTGGCGAAGTGGGAGCATTCACCAGGGAGAATCGAATATAGACATTATGGGTGCATAAATATCATTGAGAAAGATCAATTGGACAACTGCTGGAGATTATGGAAGACGAACTGTAGTTGCGAACTATTTAAAGCCGGCAGATTAGTATAAGAACAGCTGTTGTAGGCGGGCCCGGGGTGGTCTTCCTTAATGGGACGGCTGAAACCGTTCTTTCGCAACTTCAGCGGACGTAGGAGATCTTGAATGATCAAAAATTGTCATGAGATTGATAAAGCAAAGCATTAGTTGTCACATATACAGTAGTGATTTATGTGAAAGGCAAGTTTCTAACAATTAAGGATCATCTCTCCATAAGTCTGGCTTATGTGAGGCAGGATAGTCAGGCGCTTTTTATAATAGCAAGAGAGTAGATATATATATATCGCGAATGCCGGACAACTGGATGGCGCTAAGAAGAAAGGTAAATTGTTCTACACGAGTCGATGGGGCATTTATGCAATTAAATGTGGTTGGGAAGGGCAGAACAAGGTGAATATGATTATGTGAAGTATAATACTAAATGAGTGAACAGAGTAACTTCGTGATGAATGAATCGATTAACGTTCGAATTGGCCACATAGGCGAGGAGATAAGAGTGATAGGGATTAGAAGCCTCCCTGAAGTCTACAGGGCCATATTTACATGTAATTCCCTCCTTTGACGTCTCAAGATCTTTCTAGAAGCTTTAGCTAATCCTTTTGTCATGGGTTACACTGCTATCTGTCCTCCCGAAACAGTTCTAATAAAGAAGCGGGTATAACCCTTTGACGGAACTGATCGAGATCTCGGATGCAGGCATATAGAACCCTGAAGCGGACCTATGCGGGTAGCTGTAGATGAGTGGTCTAAGCGTCTTATTCAACATTATGGTCTAGTTCTTCAGCACATGAATGTCTCTGTAAAAGTACTAAGTGAAGGAGCAAGTTAATTTCGTTACGAAATGGAAGTTGGATTCCCCAGCCCTCGAGAATCGCGTGAAGACTACGCCCTGGTAGAATTTCTTGACCAATGAAGAAGTTAAACAGAAAGGTATAATCTCTTCGCATCCAAGAGATTGGTTGGTTCAGGAGTCATTGGTGCTTTTTAATTCTCTCAGCATTAGGCATGGTAGTCTAATCCTGATGATTAGAGGAGGCCCGCCTCCTCTTGCTGGTATATACATACCCATCGATACAAATTTCTCTCTCCCATGCCCAGTGATTGGAGTTTTGATCATCTCAGTTCAGTGCCCATGTTCCCCCTTTTGATTCCCCTTTCCTTGTCCCTTGTGCAACCCTTTAGCTCTCTCTATCCATATCCTAGCGGCAAGTTCAATACCTCCTTCCCTAGCGCACTCTCTCTTGACAACAGCCATGACTGTTTCAAAAAGTAATTCCGGATCTAGAACCTTTTCTGAGTCCTGACATTGTTGTGCGCCGCCCACTGGATTCCACACTTCCTTTGTCCGTCTCCTCCCGCCAATCAATCCCATGTTCCTCGTGCTTGGGATGCGTATCAGTGTTTTTTCCACTTCGTATCCGACCTCTTCGGCGATACTCATCGTTTTCGCAGTGAGAGAACCGTACATGGATTTGGACCAGCCGGGATCAGTGTGGGATTGCATTTTAGACGCGCGGAGGGCTTTCAAATCGCCGCTTGCCGGTTGGGGATTCTGTTCTACCTCTTCCTCTTCCCCGCTATCCTCATGCTGGGATTTGTCGGCGGCTTCATCATGGTCTCCAGTTTCTGCCTTCTTGATCGTAGATTTTGGAGGGGGATAACGGTAGCGAGCTCCCGAGAGGGAGTGAGAGCAGCACGGTATAGCCAGGAAAGGCAGCGGAGACTCTGGATTCGCAAGCGCTGCCATGAGAGGAGTCCATACCGTAAGCTCGTCTGCGTGGTTTGAGATGATAAACGTATCTTTGTCAAACATTCCTGTGTGCGTCTCTACTCCCACGTCGAGCAAAAACTCCTCCGTTCTAGAGGCAGTCGCGGCGTCCGCAAATGGCTTCGGAATGTAAATCGACTCCTTCAGGCGCTCCTGCACCCATTGTGGGAATATACTCCATGACTTTCGACGGCGAGCGTCGAAGCCCCAGCCACGGTAACCTTCCATGAGAAGAACATAGACCAAGACTCCATTCCCGCACGCGACATCCACGAAACCAGGGAATTCTCGAACAGTCTTTTTATCCTCATTATCATCTTCAGAGGTATTCTCGTCTGCAGGCACCACCCCGTACATATCCCGCCACAGTTCAATCAGGAAGGCAGTTATCGCCAAGTCTTCAAAGACGTGTTTCGAAGGCTCCGTATCCTCAACCCAATCCCTGCAGAGATCAGATGCGTATTTAAGTTTCAGCCGCGAGTACGTATTCTGAATCAGGTGCTGGGGGATAATATTGTCCTTGAACGGGTTGTGATTGCTGCCCTCTGGATCCGTGGACGGGCGAGTTCCCCGGGCCAGCCGAACCTGCGTAGTGAGAAGTGCCTGCAACGTGCGTTCGAGGCGAGTAGGGATCGGTTCCTCCGAGAAGAATGGCAAGAAGTGCAGAGATAGAGTTCCAGAGCCCTGTTGCTTTTCTTCTTCCGCCGAAGTCGACACTGCAGAGTCGCGTCTGAAATCATAGAGGAAGGCCAGAGAACGAAGGAGCGGGTGATACCACGGGAGTTCCTCTTTCTCAGATACATGAGGTGTATATAAGACAAGAAAACGTTCCAAGGACGAATCAGGAGCAGGTTGTTCCGCCTTCTCATTAACCCTCGCTGATGTTGTACTGGCCGACGTCGCCTCGTAGAAGTGGCACGTCTGCTCCAAGGGCCGATCTAAGTTGGGATTTCTAGGTATGAACCGTCTGACAACGGTCCTCTTAAGCTCAAAACCAGACACATCCTTAGCAGGCACAGGGTCCACACGTTCAATTTCACCGCTACCATCTTCCTTTTCAGTTCCCAGAAATGACCTTTCTTTTTCCTGTGGAGTTTTCAAAACACCCAGACTGTCAAAGAGAATATCAGCACGGAAAAGGTGGCTCGAGTTTATGTTCGGATTCGCCAGCAGGAACGTGGTCACCTTGTACATAATATCGGGGGTGAAGGGGAGATTATCCTGCACCAGATCTGGAGAGGTGACCCATTCCTCCGATCCGATTTCCAGGATAGACGGTTCAAGCGTCTCGGAGAGAGGTCTCCCAGAGAGCTTCGAGGGATCTCTGGTATCTTTTTGCTTGGAACGTAGCATCTTTGAAGCAATGATATGTCGAGAAGATCACGCGACACTCAGGACAGATACTTGTCCTCCGTAAGTAGGAATGATGGCGATGATCCTTAGCGAGGATGACGACAAAGTAGAGGAAATTTGGCAGACACAAGAATAAATGAAGAGATATTAATGAAAGCCATTAAATGGAGAATGCTAAACGCACGTTCTGTATTTTATAATTCAAGCTAACTCTCCTGCATTACATTCAGTAAAATTACTGGCGTTGCGCAATCTGATGATCTGTGATTCGTAATCACGTGACGAATGGCTCGATCGTAGCCATGGTATCAGCCGTACAGTCTAATCTGGATTCCGCAAGGGACTTACTTTTTTGTCTTTATCCCCCTAACGACAAACCGAGAGAGCGAAAAGAGACAGCAACTGGCGGCTAGAATGCAGCCTACGGGGCGGATTAGATAATATAGGTGCAAAAAACGAGGTTCAAGCAATCTTGAAAAATAGGACATGGATGGAATTAGAAAGAATGGCGCATCCCTTCAACAACAGGATCAAAGAGAGGAAACATAGATCTATATGCCAATCCAATTGTATCATACCCAAAATAATTCAAGCATATGTTAGTTAAGGACTGGGGCCATATCTACAGCAAATTGTACAGTATAATATCATATTCTTCCCTTGGATGAACATGTGACCTGGCCCTCATTCACCGGTGACCCCCTCCCCTTCCCTGCTAGGAAGCCGGGCACCCTCCCGTTTCTGAGTTATATCTTAAGATCGCCCTCACCTAGCAACCAGAACCCGGGATGGCCTAGTGGTTAAACCACTGGGCTGAGTGACCTCCGGTACTCAAGGCCCCGAGTTCTCTCCTTGCCTTGGTCGAGATGCAGCGGTGAGATACTTATCGATACCTGCTAACATCAATGAGGCCTCTTGGCTTAAAGGATCCAGTAAAATCCCCTGCCCGCCAAAAGCATAGGTGGGGGGGTTTTCGTAACACCCCGTCCCCCCCATATTAGGGGGACCGGGTGTGAGCTTTCAAAAAAATGTTTTTTACTCGCTTTGGACTTTAGGCTATGTAAAAGGATCTAGCAATGAGGATCCCCAGAAGCCACTCTCACTGCTACTATTATTTTAAATAGCTTATATATTCCCACAGCTAGATAACTTGGAGCAGTTGCATCATTTGATTACTATCGCACAATGTGCAGCAATGATATTTCGGTCTTCACAAGTATACTCTTGCTTACGCTCTGGGCTGCATCACTCCAATAGCTTCGTAGCAGATCCTAATAGATTCTGTCAGTATTGGCAGCCAAGGAGAACAGTACATAGGTCTCGATCCCTTCCACATTCGCGGCCACACGCGCAGAAGCGTTAAACCGAACTGGGTCCTTGCGCTCAAAACTTGAATGTTCACAAGGACAGGGGGCTTGCCAGACTGGTTCCAGATCTGCTCAGCAACTTCTCGACAAATTCAGGGCACCCAAGCCGATGTAAACTCCTGGATACAACTATTAGCATCAAAAGGAAACAGACGCTCAAGATCCAACCCAATTTACTTACGAGAATTGTACGACACTACAGGATAAATGTGCGTAGTAGCAAGACTCCAATTAAACGGCAAACATTGACAATAGAGCCAGACCTATCGTCGCCAAGGATTTTTGGTATATCTGTTCCGCTTTACAGACTTATTGTGGCTAAAAAAGACTATCTAAAAGGTCAACTCCATCCGAGACCAAAGGTAGTCACATTTATCGAGTTCTCAGTAATAGGCTCTATTTCGTTTGGATCCACCTGTTCCGTGCGCGCTAACCCTGTAAGATATCTGCGGATCAGGGATGTCAGTACTGATCTAGGACAGAATAACAAGCTGTAGAGGTGGAACATTCGTCATCCTGTGCTCCTGATCATAGTGTATTTGGGCGGTCTCCGGCTCATCATAGACGAATCCTCGAAGGCACATAGGCCTGTGCGTGAAAACGGGATAGTAGTGTCCACTCTGAAGGGAAAAGAGAGCTCACTCGAGTGTCTCTGTGAGCTGTGGTCTGATAATTGCAAGGTCTTCTCGCGTTAGCCTTTTTATCTTTATGACAGATTGTCCTGGAACCATTGACATGACCAAGATGCGCAGATAGCCACCGGGGAACGAATCAGTCTTGTCTTGACGGAGCTCTGTGCCCATATAAACCTGAGAGTACGCCCACATGATTCACATGCTTTAAGAGCCCTGCATTCGTGTTCGAAGTCTCTAGTGGCCTTAAGTACGGCTGACTCAACTTCATCTCTCTGCAACGGAAGTGGATCCTCCCTTCGAAGATAGTCTTAGTATTGAAGCGCTGGAATTGGAAAGGCACATACTGGAGACGAAGTTTCACAATGACAGTCTCTTCGGTATCCATCATCTGACTTTCAAAGACTGCAGTTCGCTCATGAAAACAGTCATTTTCACAAGTTTAACATTAGGAGGGCCTAGCATTACGAGGCCCTCCTTCTTCCTCATGGTAATACCATTCGGAAAATCGTAATCCTGATCGTAAAACATAGTGTGTGTTGTATGAGCTGTTGCACTAATTTTCAGAGTCGGAGCGTTGTCTGATGTGTAGTATATTTCCACGAGATAGAGTATGTACGACCCTTAAAAGCTAGATAAGAGTTGGAAGGAGAGGAGAGAGAAAGAAAATAAATGTTTCAGGAGGCAAATAAGATTTCGTATTGGAGGCCAAGAAGACTATTGGGAAGCTTATGTCAATGTGAGGCGTACTTCGAAAAGGAAAATGTAGGATCAAGGTTAATGTAGGTGTAATGATCCTGTTAACACCATCAGATGAAGCCATCTGCAATCATTTTTAAAGGGATAAAGAGAATCATTGTCTTGCGAAGAGATGTTCTGAACTTGTGAAAGGATTATTTTAGTAACCTCACCGGAGAAGGACATGGATGGAAATATCAATCTATCTACAAAGTCTTATGTAAAATGTTGTTATATATTTGTAAGTGGCATGCTCGTTGAATTCCTTGCATGATGGCTCATAATACAAATAGAAAAGCAGCGTCTTCGGAAAAGGAGAGAAGTGGGTGGATAAAAGTATGGTTAATATCAGCAGTAGCGCAAGAATCGGACCTCTTGCCTGGGAATGTGTCTTCCCTTTGCAGATTTACTAGAAAGGACTGTACCATCTGCATCTTAGTCCCTTGCAGAACAGTGATATCTACAACCCCTGTGAAGATAGGCATGCAGAAATTTGCAAAGTTACATTTCAAGGGATGAAGCTGTCCTGTAAAGAACGGAGAAACGCTGACTTGAGAGCCACTCCTCCTGTGACACGTCTATCCGCTATCACATCCACCGCCACCACATCAACCCAGGAAATCACAGGCAAAATTGCAAGAGGTTTCAATCTAACCTTAAACAAGACTATCCCCACTACCGCAATGTCCAAATTTCGGATTAAACACGGATTATCATCATGGATTCCCACGACCGGCGGCATTTCCTATCTCTTCCGCCTGAGATACGCCTCCAAATATATAAATACACACTCGTCTGCAACAACCAAATAAAACCAGAGCGTCGCAGAGGGAGGGGGGATTCAACGATCGCTGCACCTCTACTGCGAACATGCAAGCAGATCTATCATGAGGCTGCTCCGGTCCTCTATTCAGGAAACACATTCCTAATCGACTATCCCAAACAGATCCTCGACTGGTTCAAAGCCATCGGCCCTCAAAACATCGGGTATCTGGAACGTCTTCGAATCTTCGTTTCTGCCGACTATGGCCAGCGTTATAAACTGGAAAAACGACGAGGACTGGAGTACATAGACCAATCGAGCCAATTTGGCTCATCCTGCTCGATAAATTAGCAAATGAGGCTACGGGCTTGCGGTACTTAGAGGTGTACTTCGATTCAATACCGTCGAAAGGTCTCCTCGGAACTGGGAAAGACCAGCGCTTCGTCCAGGGACTGACGAGGTTCCGGGGTGTGCAGGAAATGGTTATGGAGGGGTTCTTCCACAGCGAATGGCCCGAATACGTCGAAAACAAGATTGGAAAACCGGTTTGGTATGCCTATGGGCTTAGTGAGACTCGGTTGAGAAAGCTAAGGAAGTACGGCTGGGGGCAATGGATTTGGGGGCTACTTACTCAGCTTTGAAAGTCGGACTTTCGGACGAACACACGCTTTATTCTTTCCCTTACAAGAGTCAAGTGAAGTCTTTGGCTGAGCACCGGTAGACGCAAGATTCTTCGTGCTGTCACAGTTCTCGGGCGTAACTTAACTCATCGGGACATTCTGTTCACCTGAATCATGTTTTGGAGGGAAAGTCAGCAAGATAACGCAGAGCAAGGTCAAAAGATAGAAATAAAAGTTTACCTATCTCCTTTCTGTCAGTACTTCTGCCCGCCCAAGCTGGTTTCCAAGGAAGGTTCATGTCTTCCAAACCTTTCTACAGTAGAGCGCTTCCATTCCATCAAACAATGCTGACCCTATCATGATATGCAGCATTTATGCACACAAGGTCCTTTACCTGAAGTGCATCAGCCTTGCACACAACTACTGCATGCTGACGCAGCTCCTCCCCTGAAAGTGTCCAAGATTCTTGCGGGTTAGTGTCAGAGTAGGCTAGCTGTACCTAATGTACGACATAGCAATCATTACCGACTGAAGATAGGCATGTTCCAGACTTCTGCTGTCCCCTGAGTCAGGTAGATGCATAGAAATTTGTTCAATGGTTTCCATAGGTAGTCTTCTAACATACATGCACGATGAAGGAAAACATGAGATGGATAGAGGCGAGAACAGGGGGATGATCCATTTCTTCCTACTAAGGCAAGGCCTAACAAGAACCTTCTTGAACCGTCCGGCCACCCTGGTAACCCCATTCTCCCCCCCCCCCCCCCC
>Ga0207767_1000420_pt1 | contig 28034 bp, 28 predicted proteins | sample HigsolmetaGSP17D_FD_184845 | JGI IMG/M metagenome (GOLD analysis project Ga0207767, IMG submission 184845) | High solid enriched microbial communities from the Joint BioEnergy Institute, USA - SP1-7-D (SPAdes) | ecosystem: Engineered > Bioreactor > SSF (Solid state fermentation) > Aerobic >... | reverse complement strand
CCCCCTCCCCCCCCTCTCTGCGCTTTCGCCATCAAGTTCTTTTTTGGTGCATTATACTCACAGAGTGGATTAACCAGATACTGCTTTCCGGCAGCAGCGCCTGAAGGCCTGGCAGTGAGTTGCAGCATGATATGTTCGGGCTGCGGCTGCAATTACTGATGTCACCGTATCAGACCGATCCTGACCCCCAAAACTGTTTTGCCTCTTTTTTTCATTGTGGGTATCATATTTGCGCCTATCGGAGGACTCTTGATCTGGGCGAGTTCCCAAGTAGGTTTTAATTCTACATATTTAGTGCGTTTTTGCGCCTGCTTCTGACGGTCTGCAACAATCAAGGTACAGGAAATCGTGATTGATTACTCCGATTGTGCAGAGAAAGCACCTCCTTCTCCTGATGTAGCTCAGATCGCAGACAAAGTCAAGTCTTCCTTCAAGTCTTCGAAACCTACTTCCATCCCAACGTGGCAGCGTAAAGTTGTTAACAGGACCCTGAAAGGGACGTCGGTGGAGATTCCTACGACTGTCTGCTCGCTGATATTCGACATTCCAGATACCATCGGACCTCCCGTGTTTCTCTACTATCGCCTGACAAACTTCTATCAGAATCATCGGAGATACGTTCAATCTTTGGATCTGGAACAATTGAAGGGCAAACCTCTCGACAACGGTACCATATCCGGGAGTTCATGTGACCCATTAAGGATAGATCCGGTCACCGGAAAAGCCTATTATCCCTGTGGACTGATTGCCAACTCCTTATTCAATGATTCAATCCACAGTCCGGATCTTGTTAATAACGGAACATATTTTATGACCAACAAAGGTATTGCCTGGGACAGCGACAAGGAGCTTATCAAAACTACGCAATATAAACCGTGGGAAGTGGTCCCGCCGCCGAATTGGCAGAAGCGATACCCGAACGGATATACCGAGGATAACCCCATACCAGACCTCCATGAGGATGAGGAGTTTATGGTTTGGATGAGAACTGCAGGGCTGCCTACTTTTAGCAAGCTCTCAAGGAGGAATGATACTACCCCTATGGCTGCTGGGACTTATCGGTTGGAAATTGATGACCGTACGTACTCAGTGTTCTATCACTCCCCCCATTTTGTCGTTTGGGTTGGCTCCTAACAAGTGTAAACAATAGACTTTCCAGTGACGGAGTACGGTGGTACAAAGTCAATCCTGATCTCCACACGGACCGTTATGGGAGGCAAGAACCCCTTCATGGGGATTGCCTACGTGGTCGTGGGTGGTATTTGCATCGTTCTCGGTACTCTTTTCACTGTCGCACATTTGGTTAAGCCGAGGTACGTTGCCGGTCGTAACTTTACGACAAACTTTTGTGGAGTGAAACAGAATGTTCATCGTTGTATAGGAAACTCGGCGACCACACGTATTTGACTTGGAACAGTGAACATCCCAGCACGGCTGTTGCAACCGGGCGTGACGACAGACTTGGTTCGAACGCTCTCTGAAATTTCTCTTGTACCATTTTCGATATAGTGTTCCACTTCTTTTGGGTTTGGATAAGCCATTGGGACAGCGGCGTTTCAAGGTGGACCTTTTATCTGGATCCAAAATGTATCATTGCATTAATTCATCCCTACCTCGACTTATTCCGCTCAGATATGGTCTCATTGTGGTCTTCAAGATTTTACCGCTTTTTTTTAAATGACACGCGTCTCTGGAAGGAGTCTATCTAGCATGTGGTCGGTCTGTTTGTCGCAATCGAAGTTCCTATCCCTAACATTCCAGTCGCGTCAAAACAATTGTGTTTGGTTTTCCCCATTTTTAATCATGTCCACATTCCGCGTAGCCGTCAGCGATGGCTGTCATCTTGAATGGCGCTTAAAGCCGCCGCTGGCATGGAGGCGTCCAAGCCTCATCCACCTCGAAGTCAAGAAAACATGATGCATTGATATTTAGATCTGCTCTATTTGGACATGACATTGGCGGGCTCACTGATTTCCCGTGATTCTTGTGTTTCATTATCATGGTTTTTGTGGCACGAGAGTTCCGGGCGATTCACTTAAAGCCGAACACCAAGCGCCTAAGCTTGAGGGAGGCTGAAGCTGCTGTTGATGAAGCTGGGAGCAGGGAGAGTCTCCAATAGAAATCGATACATGGTTTCACATTGTGAGTGGCGAGGCGCAAGAAGACCTAGTGACAGACGAAATGATTACGGCCCAGGCTAGTCTCAGCTCTCTAATTTGAAAAGACGACTCTGCAGGTCTGACTGGAAGCTTTTCAGTTCTCTATCTGCAGCGTGAGTATGCAAACACAACCATCTCGTACAAGCTTCGTGGCGTCAATCGCCGAATTAATGACATCTGGGCTCGCAACGGCGATAATCTTTCAATGAAGACAGCTCTGCGCAAAGGAACTTACGACACACTCAATGTCTATTTTAAGACTGACCTTTAGGCGTCCCACGGTAACCATACGAGTACTGCACACAATGAAAGTGGCGGCGCAAGCCATGTGTCATATCAACCGTCCTCGAACCTCCTTGGCTTTTGTACACTCTCTACCCTCGACGTCAATGCCAGCAGCCCGCGTTCCGACTATATCAAAGACGGCTGTAACGTGCTTGCTGCAACCACGCCTGGTGGACCGCTCACACATTTCAACCGCGGTGGTACAACTGCCCATGAGGTGGGACCTCTGGATGGGGCCCCTGCACACATTTCAGGGGAGTCTTGCGCGCCTAACGATGGACATTACATCGCAGATACGCCATTGCAATACGTGCCTACAGACGGGTGTCATCGCTGGAAGGACTCGTGTCCCGTCTCTCCTGGCTTGGACGCAATACATAATTTCATGAATAATACATCAGATGACTGCACGAGGGCTTTACTGAGGACCAGGCTAGGAGAATGCGGAGCATGTGGTCCTCAATGAGGGCGGGCAAGTAACATGTTGTTTGTTGAACTTAGCGGAGCCAGGTTATTTTATCATGTTGCTATTTATACATGTTGATTTTCTCGTAAATTAAATCTGAGACTCGGTGTTTAATCTCAAGACGCTGCCTGACCGAAGAGCTTCATTATTACTACTCGATTGCACATGATCTTTCCCAATCCATTTGAGAGCAGAAATGATGTATCACTTTTAGGGCTGGATGTGTCTAAGGACAATGGAGAACAGAAGGAAAACAGGTAGAAACCCCATACCAATTCACCATAGATGTCGAGCCAGGAACTAGCAATGTCATTCTAGATCAGAGCAAAAGACTGGTGAACATATACACTGTTAATTCTCTTTCCTGTAAAAATTGATGTAAAGCGTGAATAGGAATGCCCGAGAAAATGGTTAACCCGGAGCGCGCCGCGATCCAACAACCGATGCCGAGCACATGGAGAGAATAATCCGATGGCAGCTTTAAATAGGCACATGTTCAGCGTTTTCGCTTCTTGCCTCGTTCCTCGTCATCCAGGCCGCTTTCTCTATCCTTCTTCTTAGCCTTTCTCTCGAGTTCATCCCAGTCCTCTCCACTCTCTTCCTCATCGGCACTGAGATCTTCGCTGGCTTCAGCACTAGCGTCATCGTCGAAATCGCTGTCATCCTCAGAACTTTCATCCGATGCGGCTAGTTCAGATTCCGACAACTCGAACGCCGACTCCTCTTCCTCATCAGTGCCATCTTCGGAGTCTGATTCGGCTGCCAAGAACGACCAACCGCCCTCAGCAAAGAAGCCGTATGGATCGCTCACGACAGTCTTCATGATGGTGCTCCAATTAAGATTGAGAGGCCCTTCTGTGAATGCAATATCAACAGAATCAAGCCAGTCCTTGACTGGCTCCAGAGACTCGACAGGGATTGTATTGATATGTACCGGGGGCCTGTGAAAGTCCTTGAATACGAAGACTAGATCAAAGTTTTTGAGTCCAAACTGAAACAAAAGTAGAAATGTCAGCTGAAAGGGCCCTAACCGGTTGAAAGGATCTAATCAAGCTGGAGACGGGACCTACCTGCACTCTCTCCAAATGAGCGATCTCAATTTCGTTAAGAGTGATAACTAAGAAAGGTGGCTCCGTAAGCTGAACAAGTGCATCCGTAGTTGGTTGAATGAGGACATTGGACCGATTCGGAACTCCATAGAAACCAAGTTCTCGGAAAGGAATATCGACATCGACGCCCTCATCTTTTCCAGCATCAGATATCTTCTCCGCAAAAGCTTTGAACTCTCGATCTAAGGCCGCTCTGCGCCGCCTTTCCTCTTGCTCCGCTTCAAACTCCTCTTCATCCCCGTAGCGGTGTTTGCGCCTGCGATTACCAGTCTCATCAAATTGCATTTCGGTGGCCTCACGGTAGAACTGCACATCTCTTGTCTTTCTCTTGCCGATCATAATTGGCGTCTTAAGGTGAACGTGGATGATCACGATCAACTCATGAGCACAAGGCTGAAAGAACAGATGCTTCACATTGCTGAAAAGGACATCCACATGCTCGTTGCGAAACGGTGACTGGTAACGAAGACCGTTCTGGTGTATTTCGACTTCGCCTGGAACACGCTTTCCATCCAGTGGCGGTCGCAAATACACATCGGGAAGCTTGGCGGGTCGACGATCTTTCAGTCAGTTAGCCATGGAAAACTACTACGCGCGGAAGATACCACATACTCTTTATTTCGATGAGCTTGTCTTGCTCTACAACGTCTTCCATCTCCTTTTTTTCCTGCTCCCGTCTCAGAGCATTCTTTCGCAGTTCCGTTATATCTTGCGCGACTTGAGCGAGCCTCTCATTGTCCTTGGACCTGAGGGTCAAATTCCTTAAAAAGTGTGCTGAGAGATCCTCAAACGGTTGGTCATCTTTCCTGCCAACACCCTGACCGGGGGAAAGGAAATTAATCCGCAAATACGCATATTCTCCTTCGTCACTCTTACTAGCGTTCTTGATCGTGTTGATGTGAAATGGGACCGGTCGGCCCATGATGGGAACGATCACTGTGGAAGCTTTGTGATCGACGTAAACAGTAAGGTCCTTCACTTTGGGTGGCAGCTGATTATCGCGCTTATAGGATTCAAAGCGTTTGAACTTCTTCTGGGTGACACCATTCGCATCTCCAGTTGTACCCGCGAATCGCTCTAGACCTTCTTTCACTTTCTTGGCAGCCAGTTCCTTCTGATGTTCTCGACGACGAGCCTCCGCACCCTCGTTAACCTGGGTTGGTCGCTCGGCACGGAGTTTGGTTTTGGTGATGTTCTTGCTTGCAATAGCACTTGATCGCATCTCCATTTTCTCCTTTGCGGGCTTCTCTGGTTCTTCTTCATCCCCAAAGTAGAAACAAACTGAGTCCATGTCGATACCTGCGTCCCTTGTGAAGATATGCGGACCACTTTCACCCACACGAACGGTGTCTGTGATGATCATTGAATAGACGGCATTCTTCTTGTCCTTCGGTTCTGGATCTGGAACGTCGGTTAACCCGATCGTAATAGAGAGAGTCATGCCATTCTTCAAAATCCTATTATTTTTGCCGTTCAGCACCATGTTAGAGTCTCGGAGTTCAATTCCAATTCCAGCGCCGATATTCTTGAGGAAATGCTTCTCAAGATCTGGCTTTTTCGCCCGAATCATGCCTATTGCCTTGTTGTATAGGTCTTTGGCTACAGTTCCATCGCGCACATCCTTCATGACTGCTTCATGAATGCTTAACAGGAAGCCATAATTGCTCTCCTGAGATTTGCTCGGGTCAACCAGGTAAGTCCGGGCAATAATTGAGCTATAGGTCTTGTACCGAATTCCAAAACCAGCAATGATGATACCGGCGTGCAGGTTATTGGAATCGGAAGTAGCAGTAAGCCTGAGATCGTAATTTCCACCGCTCTGAATTACCGGGCCGTAAGCCCAATCAATCTGCTGAGGATCGAACTCCGGTGGTAATTTCGCCAACTTTTGGAAGAATTTCGCATCATCAATTTTAGCATCGATCTTCGCAGCGAGAGCCTTGTGAGTCATCTTTTTCTCTTCATCAAGCAGTTGCGACATCTCGTCCACAAAGTATTCCGACATAAGACCGCTACACGCTCGGGATGCGTTACGAATACAAACCTAGCCAAGATTTGTCAGTGCTAACTAAGACCAGAACACAGAGACAAGACGACTCACTAATTCTTCGGGGCCTTTCACTGAGAAAGCAGCCGAAGAGAGAGCGGGAGCAATATCAACTTCTTCCACTTCTTTGGAGATATCTCCAAAGACACGCTTCCATTCATCTGCAAAAGGACCCGATGCGGTATCTTTCGGTAAAGTGCCAACCCTTTTCTGGACGGGGTTAGAACAGTTCCAAGGCCGAACGAGATATCGGTGGTAGCGATTGATGATCTTACCCCAGCACCTTTGATGACGTCCAAGCACTTTTCAAAAGCTCTCGTCTTCTGCTCCGGGTCCTTCGTTATTGCCAGTATCTCTACTGGAATCTTACCGCCCTTCAACGGCTCAAGGTGTTTTGCTGCAGTTGCATATGATATCGTATTAGTAATGTGCGGTCAACAAGATTGTCATCTAGTAATCTAATGAGCACTTACCTTTTTTCACGGTAGTCACTATGTACATCGCCTCCATCGTAAAGACGAAGAGGGTAGCTGGAAACTCGTAGCCAAGCAGCCAGAACTGATGAGCGACGGCACGTCAATAAGCACAGCTCATGAAATTTGCAAGAGCTTAGAGAGGCTGACTTACGTGCATTGCGTTGTTTTTCTGAAACGAATTTGCTTCATCTGTCTTCCCCATGAGAATGACTATTGATCCCACCCCACCGAACACAGCATTCCCTGAACGTCTGTCTGCTTTCCATGCCGCATAAAAGCTGGATAGGCGATTAAAAAAATTGCCTTTGTCAATGATTATTTCCTCCGCCATGGTAAAGGTACAGTCGGTGAGAAGCTGTGGCGTTGAAAGTCAGCCACCGGTAGCCGATGATACGGCACCCGCAAGAGCTGAGTGCAACTTGAACTGGGAAGGATGGAGAACACAGAAAGGCAAAATATTCACAACTGGCACTGTTCCAAAGTACTTTGGTAAGGCTGGAGTTTCTTTGGAGGATGAAAAGTATGATTGCAGACAGGAGCTAGCGAGTAACTTTTACGGAAAGTAGGCGTGCAGCGCGTCTGCTCCACGACAGACCGGACGGATCCACTCTGGATTAGGCCCGGGCGGCGGGCGGGCGCCCGTGAAGTCTCTCTTTCCTCTTATGGTCTAGCGCGTCATCGTGGGAATTTGCACTGTTTGCCTTGCAAAAGAGTCCCATCGCCGTTCTGCCAAGGTGCCAGCAAGCGATCGTTCGTTGTGTCATTATTGATTTATTACGGGGTTGTCTCGGTGTCCTGTGGTTAGGACATTCTTTCCCTCAAAAGGGTAGGCTGGCTGTACGATACTTTGCATCCACTCCATTTTCTGTTTGACGCTTCGCTCACAGTATGCTTTCTGCTTAGCTATGCTTTCTGCTTCTATGGTACTCTTCCCAATCCAGTGATATTCTCTGTATTTGTTCTATCTTGTTTCTACATCCCTAATGGAGACTTTTCTGGTCGTTATCCTCCGTTGTTCGAAAAGATGTTTTCTAGTAGCGTCCCGATGAACTTTGACGAATTCGACGAGCCCGATCCCGATGGTTCTTCTCGCAGCCATCCACGCAGTAATGCAGCTACCGGGGCGTCCGCGGCGGGAGTTCGTGCCATTAGCGCGCAGATGGTGGCATTCTATTTCAGAGCGCCTGTGAAGGCCTTTTTTCGCGCCCGATTTGAGTATAAATCGTCCCCGCGTTCTTGCAAACAAAAAATATATACTGACATTTCCTCAGCTATATGGTACTTTGTCTTCAGGCTTGCCCAAAGCGGTCGTTAAATGCCGACTAATAAATTTATGCACCTATTTGTTAGGCCTACGCTCGAGCAATAAACCCTCGAGTTGCCGAGGGAGGATGGTCTCTATACACTACCACACCTGGCTTGCTTGCCCATGCGGTTCGAACTTATGGCTGGCGCTTCATCCCAGATCAAGTCTTACCTCCTTTGTTGGCGAACGCAGGGTAGGTCCTCCGTTCTGTTTGTACCCGCAAATGCCTCGTACTTCTGACCCTATGCGAATAGGGTTGGTGCTGTTCTTTATACATCTTACCTCCAGGTTCTCGGTGTCCTCCACGAACCTACGTCGCAAGGGATCAAGCGGGTCTATCCCCCTGCTCACCCTTCTGAGACGTTCGCAGCCGGTTTTGCTGCTGGCACCATACAATCTATTGTGGCTGCGCCGTTGGATGCCCTTCAGGTCCGGTTACGTACAAGCGACATGCTGGAGGGCCATTATAGCAACATGTGGCAATACGGGAGACACAAGCTTCAGGAGCTTGGCATTCGCGGGGTTTTTGCGGGGTGGAGTCTGTCCTTTTTACGAGACTCCGTTGGATATGGCATTTTTTTCTCGTGTTTCGAGTATATTAAATCGCAAGCATACTACTCGTTTATCACCCGTTACTATGCGTCTCTGCATCCTCATAGCGTGCAGAGGATGCCGTCCCCGGGAGCTAGTGACCTTGGAGTACCGCTCATCAAGCCGCACTACGCGTTGGAACCTTGCTTTCTGATGCTAGCGGGAATTGTGGCGTCAGTCGCACAACAGGTAGTTCAATACCCGTTGAGCGTGCTCCAAAGCCTACACCTGGAGCGACTGGAATATCTCGACAAACAAGCAAGCCTCGTCCCTCCTCGACAGCAGATGGTGCGGCACTATTATCATGCTTACCATGAGACCTTCAGGCGATGCCAGAAGAAAGCTGCGCGGGTTGGGTGGTGGCGGTTGCTGTTCAGAGGGTTTGTGGGCAATACTGTCCGCCAGGTTCCTAGCACCAGTGCCGGACTCGTGATCTTCGAGCTGGTGCGGCGTAAGTATGCCAGCCCGGCCGATGCAGTTCACATCCAGAAGGATGGATACGATATCCTCCTGACTTAAAAGTACTCCTTTCGCAGGCAGAGCGCAGCAAGTACGGAGAAGGGCTTAAACGTCGAGTATATGGAGTGCTGCATGTATGTATGGACGCCGATAGGATTGATACCCATATGATATAAGAAACAGGATAGAGATAATTTGTGATTACATCAATTGTGTGAACACACTGGGATTTGTGGAAACCAACCAGTTAACATTCGGGATTTGGTTATGATTATCAATGTACTGCTAGTACATCGGTCACTGGCTATAGTGTAAGTAGTCATATACTGTGTAGACTGCATGGTGAGGCATGTGGCCTGTCAATGGGGATTAAAGATGAGTGCTAGAGGGATAGAATTCGAGCATGACTGCAGGACCACAGGTTACCATGGACAAAAATGACACTGTAACTGTCTGGCTGGAATCTGTGGCCATGGTAATATGATGCACACAGATGAGAAGCCAACCTACTTACACAGTTAGGTACCTACCTTAGGTAAAGTACCTAGGTGGGAAATGCGAGGTAAGACCTACCATACTCAGGATACACGCTGTAATCGATTCTCCATACTTTTACTTTGTACTCCGTACGGAGTATTGTGTATGTAGTATTATTGAAAATTAACGACCCAGTACTTCATATTTGTACAGCTTATCCCCTGGTTAGGTGTTGAAATGTGTAAATCAGTCTGTGGTCAGAATCCTTACTGCTTTAGTAACGATACATCTGTTTTGGAAACTTGCGCACATTCTGCTGGAAGGTGGTATTTCTGCCAAGAAACACTCTGCTGTAATAAAAAAATGAGATAAAAACACACCAATGTGAACATTACTTAACAGCCAAAGGGTGGCTGTGAACATCACACACCGCACAGACTGTCCCTTGTGCTCCACTGCTGCAAAATCTGCAGGCGGTGGTTACAAATGCTGAAATATACAGAGTAATGTGTATGGAGCACTCTATGGTGACTGAGCCATTCTATGTCATCTGTCCATTGCTTGACCACATCAAAGCTCAGAAGGTCGTGTGACACACAGTAATGAACAATACAGCTAGGACTTTAATAGTCAAGGATTCAATTGTGTTTATCCATTTCCCCCAATGTTATCACCAAATCTCATGATAACAAAGTGAGCACTGCAAATTGGCAAGCTATTTGTATCCTACAAATTTGATATTTTTAATTCCTTAATTTCACAAACAAAAACAAAAATGGAATAGATACCTTTATTGTTGTACTCTGCAGATTTGTGTGCTTGAGAGTGCAGTACATTTGATGTGAGTTCTGGGCTACTGTGTCTCTAGATACCTATCTAGATACAGTACTACAGTACCTCCTCCGTACTGCGTAAGTAGTTGTGGATGTGGGTATCATCCATACCTTACATAGCAATTCATACTGCTGGTTGCGGCAGCCACTCCATACACAGGACCCAGTTTCTGGGGTTGGCTCTGGTAACCTAGTCCCTCTCTGCTGATCTCGACATCCTCTAGGGCTAAACCAATGCTCCGTCTCCGTATTGAGTCCGCAGTCTGTACCTTATCCTGTCCCAGAATCTCAGTTCTTTCCCCATCGACGGAGTACTCCAGATCCTGCAGTATCATCCCAACATCGCCTGCATCTTCCCTTCGAGCAAGCAGACAGTCGGCCTGTCAGTCCACGCCTCACCAACCTGTCCTGTCCTTCCTACATGTATCGTGTTGACTCTGCAGCCAGCAATTCTCCTCTTCGCCTGCAATGTGCAATCATCTACGCATCTAGGCTGGATACCTCCAACTTCGTCATCTTGCGTTTCGTTGGCCCTCCACTTGTCTCGTGAGCGGGTTCCAAGGTTGAATCCCACCATTCCCGCAGCCGCTCTCTCTCCCCCTAGTTGCTCTCGCCTGCGTCCTCCTCCGTTACTGGCTGTCTCCGCCCTACGGGTTGAGAGCGTGCAACGTGCAACGTGCTCCTTGCCGTCACTCCCTCTACTGAGCAAGATAGCTCTCCATAGAAACCTACTCACCAGTGTCCACCTGAGGACGCACCGTTACCGGGATCGTCAGGACGCTCTTCATCTTCAGCCCTTTGTTTCTGCCAACCTTCTCGATTCCGGAATCAAAACTACTCTCCCTTGAGGATAGGGCTGCTAAGATCAGCCCGTCATCACCGCCATCATTCCGTCCACAATTCCCCCTCGACGTACCACCTTCAGCATCCCCCTCCGGTCCCTTCCCCCACACTCCCGGCCCTCCACTGAGCAGTCTACCTCGTTGCTTGAATCCACAGGCGAGAAGGGCAGCCGGCGGTCTTCTCTTTCCTCCTCCCGCTCTGTCAACTCGGATTTTTCGAGCTGGACAGACACGGGTGACTTGGCCGAGCAGCTTGCTGACGTGGAAGATCCTCTTCAGATACATCTTCGCAAGTCTCTCGACGAAGAATTCCTTAGACGGGCCGGAGCCCGGCCTCGAGGGAAGAGAACAAAGAGGAAGGTGCACTACTCGGAGGAGCTCCTCAGGGAGCAACAACATAGAATCGATAAGGAGGCGATAGAGATACCACGGCCCGCTCCCAGACGTGTTTCTCGAGCAGAGCGGATCTTGGCAATTATCATGTCTCCAAGCAATAGACAGACTGCCCAGATGCATGGCTTGGTGGGCAAGCCATTGCTGTTAGTCCTGTTTCTCCATAAAATCCCCTTCGGATAGTCTGCTGATGGCTTGCTTAGGTACTTCACTAGTATCTTCGTATCATTAGGTGTTTTCCTTTTTGGCTATGATCAAGGTGTTATGTCTGGCATCATCACGTAAGTTTCTGCCGTCCTCGGGAGGAGAATGGCTTTAATCTCCCCCCCCTTATTGGCGCTGGATGTCGACTAACTGAAAGGTAGAGGTTGGTATTTCAAGGATTACTTCAATCAGCCATCGCGTGCCGAGATTGGTACTGTGGTTGCCATCTTGGAGATTGGAGCCTTTTTTGCGTCGCTGCTTGTCGGTCGGATCGGTGACTTGATCGGGCGCCGCAAGACCATCCTCTACGCTTCTGTGATCTTCTTTGTAGGCGGTGCCCTCCAGACGTTTGCGAACGGCCTTCCAATGATGATGGTGGGCCGGATCGTTGCAGGTCTGGGAGTCGGAGCACTCACGACAATCGTGCCTGTCTACCAGTCTGAGATATCCCCACCCCACAACAGGGGAAAATTAGCATGCATTGAGTTCACCGGAAACATAAGCGGGTATGCAGCTAGTGTCTGGGTTGACTACTTCTGTAGCTTCATTGACAGTAACTACGCATGGCGTTTACCGTTGCTGTGCCAATGCATCATGGGCGCCCTCCTTGGATTGGGCAGTCTCATCATCTGCGAGTCTCCTAGGTAGGATTAAAACCAAGGTTCACCTCATGAATATTCCAGCAGGCATTAGCGTGCTAATTACTCATCAAAACCAGGTGGCTGTTGGACAATGACCATGACGAAGAAGGCATGGTTGTCATCGCCAATTTGTACGGAAAGGGAGACTTGCACAATGACAAAGCTCGACAAGAATATCGAGAAATCAAGATGAATGTCCTCCTCCAGCGACAGGAGGGCGAGAGATCCTATACTGAGATGTTTCGGCGGTACTACAAGCGCGTGTTCATCGCAATGTCAGCCCAGGCATTGGCGCAGCTGAATGGCATCAACGTCATCTCATATTATGCCCCGCTCGTCTTTGAATCGGCAGGATGGGCCGGCCGCTCCGCTGTCCTTATGACTGGTGTGAATGCGCTTTCGTACCTCGCATCCACCGTTCCACCATGGTACCTTGTAGACCGTTGGGGAAGACGTCCAATTCTCCTCTCTGGCGCCGTGGCTATGGTGATTTCGCTCTCTCTGATTTCATATTTTATCTTTATCGACGTCCCGACCACTCCTACCCTCACTGTTGTTTTTGTCATGATCTACAATGCTGCATTTGGCGCGTCTTGGGGACCTATTCCTTGGCTCTATCCTCCTGAGATCCTGCCACTGAGTATCCGTGCGAAGGGCGCCAGTCTGAGCACAGCTACAAATTGGGCTTTTAATTGGCTTGTTGGAGAGGTCACTCCAATCCTCCAGGAAGCTATCAAGTGGCGGTTATATCTTGTTCATGCCTTTTTCTGTGCATGTAGCTTCGTACTTGGTGAGTGCATCGTAGGTCATCACTATTGGACATGCTCCTGCTGACAGACACTCCCCAAGTTTACTTTCTATACCCAGAGACAAGCGGGGTCCGACTGGAAGATATGAATCTGCTCTTCGGGGACGCCACAAGCACTATGCCTACTCCCGCTACGCAGGCGGAGCGGGGTTCTCTCATAGGCGTTGGATCGCCCGTCCCATCCCTTGATATCCGACGCCAACAGGGGCAATTTGGAGCGGAGAGTGCCATTCCTGGACTGGAAATCGACCCTCCGACTATCAGTAACGAGAACAATGGCAAGTTTGGTCACCGAGCTTCCCGAGACGACGGAGGCGGTAGAAGTGAAGGGATTGGAGGTTGGATTTCGAACATGGTCAGCAGGAACAAGGACTCGGGAAAGAAGGGGCATAACAGCCAATACAGACGCCTCGGCCAGGAAGAAGAGTAGAGCTCACTTCCAGGACCATGGATTTGCCTGGGGGATCTATGGAAGAAGGATCGGCCTATCGCGTTCCCTTTCATATAGGAGTAATTTCTATTACATTTCTATCTCGATGGCATGACTTTTAAAATGCGGGCCTTTGGGCACATTCTAGACTGGTGATATCTCCACTTTTGTTTCTTACACGCTGCATTTCCGTTGTCATTTATATGCCTCCAGTAGCTGTCTCTTCCTGGGTCAGTCTAGCCTAGATTGTTCATGTCTGTCAGGTCTTTGATGCCCTCACATCACACGTCCTTCAATTCTGTGTGTGGGTGATAATTGGCTACAATTTAGTTTTGTGGATGTCATGTATTCATTCAGACATATGCTGCCCATCATGGCATGTTTTCGAGGTGAGATGAACTTTTGTTGGATTCAAGCGATCTCCGACCATTGCCAAAGGGCTGGAAAGTCTCAGACCTTGCTTATGAGTGAGAATATATGACTTTAATGTCATATCTATAGACTGCTTAATTATCCTTGCTTAGATCACTTAACCAGATAAAGGAACTGAGGACCACTGTGAAAATTCTTATATATAAAAATCTGTCTATGATCAATATAATTCTCTGTTTCTTGTGCATCACTCTACCTGTATATAGGACTAGATTAGTCAGTCAATCAATTAGTCTATTCCTGGAGTCTATCCTCAGCTAGCATAGCATAACCTCCTACAACTTTGATATGACAGATTGATGAGTCTGTTCGCTCTGGTGCTATACAAGTGATAATATATAACCATAGGCTCTTTTAGGTTCCGGTGATTGAACGCACTAAATTTGGAATATGGACAGCCGAACAACTTGAAATTTGGATAGGATCTTTATATGTTTCTATGCCTCTGGACACGGAACGCATACCTCTATGTATGTACAGTACGGTCATATCTGGCCTGAATCCTGAAGGTGATTTGACGCGGCCACCAAAAAAACGCGGCCCGAGCGGGCGCTCGGCGTCGGAGCTTGAAACACCAGCAATGAAGGTTGGCTCTTCTTTGCGGCTCACATCCCCTCCACCTTTCCCTTAGTACCGCGGAAGGTCCTTCTTTTCCTGTTGTTCAGCCGTCCAATCTTCTCTCAGGCGACTTCCTCACCTGCAAACCTCCGGAATTCTTTGCCCATCACATCCTCTGGACGCCACTCTCGGAAATGCAGCTATTCATGCAAGTCTGAACTCTCCCGTAATAGCTCTTGCGTATCTCGGCGCGAATCGAGTTCCTGTTCCCGAGCAAGGTGATCTTCTGTGCTCTGCAGCCAGCTTCGCGCTCGCTATCAACAACCTCTAGTGACCCACTGTTCAAGGGCCTTGCAATGGCAGCGACAAACGCAGTGTTCACTACTGGGGCTGAACGAAACGTTGATGTGCGGCGGAGGAACGTTCCAGGAGCTGACAAAAACAATGGAAACCTTGCCTCGCCGACGGTACATGATGGCAAGAAAAAGGGCCCTCGGAAGGTACGGCAGTTTTGAGAGCGGGCCACTTATGTCTCCTCGGAGGGAGCTAATGGTTTACCTTGACCACAGTCCAAGTCGTTTCTGACTGTCCTCGATGAATGGGAGCCTATAGTCGCACCATTAGTCTTTACAGCTCTCTCATTCTTCACCCGGATGTACCGCATTGGCCGCTCCAATATCGTGACATGGGACGAGGCTCAGTAAGTCCAGACCGGTTTCCTTTTGTTCGTGTTAGGGTACTTGAGTTCTAATATCGACAATCTTTGTAGCTTTGGCAAGTTTGGATCGCACTATCTGAAGCGCGAATTCTACTTCGACGTCCACCCGCCGCTGGGAAAGATGCTGGTCGGCTTGTCAGGCCTCCTCGCGGGATATAATGGTTCTTTTGAGTTCAAGTCTGGAGAGAAGTACCCGGACGATGTCAATTACACTTTTATGCGCGTGTTTAATGCCTTCTTCGGTGTGGTATGCGTACCTCTAGCCTACTACACTGCCCGTGAGCTCAATTTTCGCAGACCAACTGTATGGCTGGTCAGCTTGATGGTGCTTTTCGAAAATTCATATGCGACAATTTCACGGTTCATACTGCTTGATTCCATGTTACTCTGCTTTACCTTTACAACGGCGCTTTGCTGGGCAAAATTCCATCGATTGCAAAATAGAAGCTTCTCAGCTGAGTGGTATACCTGGCTCATATTGATGGGCTTGAGCATTGGCTGTGTCTGCAGTGTGAAGTGGGTGGGCCTGTTCTGTACTGCGTTGGTGGGCCTGTATACCATTGAGGACCTTTGGAACAAATTTGGTGACCTAAAGATGCCAAAGGTCAGTGTGAAACTGTCTCTAACAATATGGCTTATCAAGTTCTAACTCCTCGAAGGTCGTGCTTGTCCAACATCTAGTAGCACGTGTGATTGGCTTGATTGTCATCCCAATCCTGGTCTACATGTTGTCCTTTTATCTGCATTTCTTGATCCTCGAAAATAGCGGCCCCGGAGATGCGCAGATGAGCTCTCTTTTTCAAGCGAACCTGAAGGGTACTGATGTTGGCAAGGATAGTCCTCTTGAAATTGCGTTGGGGTCGAGAGTCACGCTGAAGAACATGGGTTACGGAGGCGGCCTTCTCCATTCGCACATACAGACCTATCCTGAAGGCTCGATGCAGCAACAGGTCACTTGCTATCACCATAAAGACGCAAACAATGATTGGTTCATCTACCCTAACCGTAATGAGCCAGAATTTGATCCTGAAGGGCCGTTGAAGTTTGTTGGTCATGGTGATGTTATCCGCTTGATTCACGCGCAAACTGGACGAAACCTCCACTCCCACGCAATCGCTGCCCCCATCACCAAATCAGACTATGAAGTATCCTGTTATGGAAACACCACAATTGGGGACGACAAGGATCATTGGACAGTCGAGGTAGTCAGTGATGCAGCATCGAATGACAGATCTAAAATTAGGACACTGACAACCGCCTTCCGGCTCCGGCATACCACTCTCGGCTGTTATCTACGCGCTGGAAATAAGAATCTTCCTCAGTGGGGATTCAAGCAAATCGAAACTACATGTGTGAAGGAGAATAAGCCGCGTGATGTCTACACGCATTGGAATGTAGAGTCGCATTGGAATGAACGACGTGAGTTTCCTTTTGAATAGTGACAGCATACGCGTCTGCGAACTAACATTTCTCATTTAGTCCCTCGCGGCGATCCAGGCTCGTACAAGTCGCCATTTTTGAAAGACTTTATTCATCTTAATGTTGCAATGATGACATCCAATAACGCCTTGGTTCCGGACCCAGACAAACAGGATGATCTTGCTTCGAAATTCTGGCAGTGGCCAATTTTAAATGTCGGCCTTCGCATGTGTTCTTGGGATGACAATACGGTTAAATATTATCTCCTGGGAAACCCCATTGTTTACTGGGGGAGTACAGCTAGCTTGGGTATTTTCGGGTTTATCTTCCTGTGGTACCTTATTCGCTGGCAGCGTGGGTATGCTGAACTAAGTCAAGCGGACATCGACCACATCCACTATTCCGGTCTGTATCCAGTGTTAGGCTGGGTGTTGCATTATGTCCCGTTTATGCTTATGTCCCGTGTGACATATGTCCACCACTACTACCCGGCACTTTACTTTGCCATACTAACTGCTGGCTTCTGCGTGGATTGGCTAACTCAGAGCATGAGCCTTAGCCTTCAGTGGACACTCTATACAGTGCTCTACGGGGCTATAATTGGATTGTTCGTGGTATTCCGGGCCATTGTGTTTGGCATGGAGGGTTCAAATCAGCAGTGGGCTCACTTGAATTGGTTCAGGGGCTGGCGAATTGCGAACTAGGTCTCTTTATAGTTGTTTTCAAGAATTGTTTGGTGGTCAGAAATACAGTGTCCGTTGTCGGCTTCTTGCCAGTCTCCTACGGTCCCCCACTGCTGTTGAAATAAATTTCAGCGATAATCGAAAGGGAGCATCATTAATCCTCCCGCTTGTGGAATGAAAAATGTACAGATCTTATGGGCGCAGTTTTAGCAAAATAAATAAAAGGCTTTTACGCCTCCGTAGGGGTTGGAGCAGTATCGTCTTGAAACGCACGCAAAGACTCACATAGAGTACGAGAGTACGAGTACCTGAGTGAGTATTAGTCAGTGCAAAACCCCGATGAAATCCGAGCGCCAACTTTGCGAATGGGTATTTCCTGATCTGACAAGAAATAATAATAATAATAATAATAATAATAAAACTAGCAGCAACCGCCTGACAATCTGCTTCCACGTTTCATTGCGTCATTTATTCCTAATGTGATTGTTCGCGGCATTCCACCATTGGCACCACCTGTGGCTCCATATCCCTTGACGCCGCTTCTGCGGTCGTTGAGGTCGTACTTGCCCGCTTCAATATTGCGATAAATCCTTTCAGCAACCTCTAGGAACGCCCGCTCAACGCCCTCGCCGGACTTGGCACTCGTCTCGACATAACGAACCACATCGTTCATTCGGCACCAGTTCTCCGCCTCCTGCCTGGTGACACGCTTCTGATTCACGTCTGCACCATCTCCAACCAAATCGCTCTTGTTGCCAACTAGAACCACAACGATGCCTTCATCTGCGATCTGCCGTAAATCTCGAAGCCACTGCGTCACTGAGGCAAAAGTAGACGGCCGCGTGATATCGAACACCAGGAGAGCTCCCGAGGCACCGCGGAAATAAGAGCGTGTGATGGACTTATATGTCTCTTGGCCCGCTGTATCCCAAATAGACAGCTTCATCCGTTTTTGGACAGGTGGGTCCTGCAGCCTGAGTGGCGGACTAGGAAGCCCAGATGGAGCCGATTGTTCAAGGACATCCTTTGGCGATGTGGAGGAAGAAGGGCCAGTGGGGAAAAGGGAGCTAGAGGATGGAGGTTGACCATCGAGTTCAATCCCTAAGCTCTTCGATGCAGGGGGTCCAACAGGGACAATCCGTGATCCAAACTCAACGCCAATAGTGACATCGTGGGTGGAGGAGAATCGGCCTTCGCAGAGCCGGATTGTGAGCTAGTGAAGAGCGGATGTCATCAGCGGGCTGAGTCTGTACACTAGCGAGCTGCGTGCCTAGGATAGCCAGGGGAAAAGAGACTCACACTGGACTTGCCGGTGCCGGAATCACCAATGCAGACGAGCTTTGCGATGTAGTCCCATGGCTGTGACATGAAGGATGTGTCTGATGCCGGTCAGGGAAGCTTGGAGCCCTCCCAGAGTCCTTCTCTTGAGTTTGTTGGGGCTTGACTGTAGACCTAACAAAGCTCTGGTGGTGGGAGAGCAGCAAAAGATAATTGTCTCAATTGATTCTCTGATAAACCAGTGGTCAGCTTATCGGCTTATGTCCGGGTGGTTTGCGGAGAATTTCCTGCTGTGCTGCCACTGGCTTAGCACACAGGGGCCCAGGAGTCTGGTAAGTGTATGATCTAGGAATGGATGCGACAAACCGGCCGCTCAGTCCACTTCTTCTCCAATACTGAGTACTCCGTATCGGAGCAGGTGGTGGCGCCTCTTGATTATTGAAGCTCTGGGCAAGCCTTACCTGTGCTGAGTCATCTCACGCCGTCATCCATGACATGCCCAGGCACACATGACATACAGTACTGACCCCTGGAACTAGGTATCATTATTATTGCATATCCTGGTCCGTCCTTGTGCCTCACTCCCGACACTGACAAACCTCTTGGTGCATCTTGTTTGCCCGGCTGCCTCTGTCAACCACCGTCCAGAACGGGTCCTTGTTCATGCTTGCCTCACATCTCATCCATCTATTCCCCACCCGTCGGTAGTTACGGCCGACAGCTGTTACTGCTCACCGCAACAGACCCTCGGGCTACAACCCGGGCCTTGATTTGATGAACTCTACACCACTCGCTGGCAGCTCGAGACCGGGGAACGGCAGCATTACCCGCTTCATCGGCCAGTCTTGAAAGAACCATGTTTTCAGAATGTACGTGGGCTCCTGTCGGTATAGACGCTGGGATGTTCATCTGCTGTTGTATTCATATCGATCTGATCGTTGCTCACTTCTCCCACTTAGATGCCTCGCGCTTCCTCGCCCAGTCCCAGTCCCGGATAGCCTCCCGGCCTGACGAGGTGCATCGAAATGGCCCTGATCGCCAGAGGCGACCGTTGCAGACCACCTCTCGCTTTCCGGCCTCCCGCTCTTATTTGCAACGAGTTGTGGGCAATCCTTACCAACCGGCGGCATCCCAGATATCTCACTTCCCCTTCGCGTCGCGCACATCGGCTCAGCCTGCGCCTCTCTTCTACAGTGCGACTGATGAGTTTCGAGAAGAGGATGACGAGCAGGAGCATGAGCGGGAAATCGCGGACCTCTATGCCCTGCAGAGGTCCAGACGGCACTTTGGCACCAGCCATCTGGAGGAGTCTTCGGAACTCGAGGATGATGATGATGATGATGGAACGAGTTCGGAGACCTCGGGAGATCACAAGCCAGGCAAAGGTCCTGGAATTTACAGAGGGGAAAGTATCAGGAGCTCCTGGCGTGGTGGAAGAGTCAGTCGCCGGGGACATGACCTTCAGGTCGAGCCGTTGCCAGAGCGGAGCGAAAGTGAGTGCGGCGACAGTGAGAGTCGTAGTAGCAGCAGGGGAAGGGGAAAAATGATCGATGTAGGTCTTGAGGACACGCTGAGGAGTAATCCCGAAGACATCGAACAAGAGAGACTCCCGGATTTTAGAGACGAAGATCCACCCTCCGTCCAGCAGTTCCGCAAGCAACCGCAGGCCTCGGGGGGGCATTTTCAGACCAACTCTTCATTTATGCCCCGGGAAACCGATAAGCAAACACTGCTGGACAATCCTCGACCTCCGAGCTCGACGGACTCTTCGGTTCCTCCGTCAATGGCACAACCGGGCTCAGAGCCACCATTGCATGACGCCTTCTGGGGTCACTTTTTCCTTCTATCCTTAGCTGGACTGTTCGCCACAGCTTTCCTTGTCTATCTGCACACGTCCACGCCATCTGGAGACAAGTCTAGGTGGGGAGATACGGTCTACATGACAATTCACCGATCTTTCTTCCTTCTCGGCATTTACACACTAGTTTCGGTTTTCGTCTCCTTATTATGGCTTGCCTTGCTGCGCTCTTACGTGCGCCCTTTGGTCTATGGGATGATTGTGGCTGTTCCGGTTATCCTATACTCGTTTTCTCTATATCCATTTATCTCAAGCTTCAAGGGGTCATGGCATGGTGCAAGCATTCAAGATAAACTGATGCGGTGGGGCTCGGCAGTCCCGTTCATTATGGCCAGCACTTGGATCTACGCCGTCATTCAGGGTCGCCATGCGACTGGCAAAGCGATCAGTATTCTAGAATTCGCTTGTCGCATCCTCGCTGCAAATCCTGCCCTGATTGTCCTCGGTCTCGCTACCCTCACTGGCATCGTCTCGTGGACGTGGTTGTGGATGCTCATGTTCACCCGGGTGTTTCTTGGAGGACATTTTTCTGGGTCAAATTCCTTCGTCATTGATATGAGCAGTTGGTGGTTAGCAGTCTATTTCATTCTAGTCTATCTGTGGTCGCTGGCAGTTATCGCCGGAATTCAGCGGGCGGTCACGGCTGCGACTGTGAGTCAATGGTATTTCCATCGTCTCGCTATCCCGGCGCCTACGTCTCGTCAAATTGTTCAGGCAGCACTCGTCCACGCCCTTACGACGCTCTTCGGTACGATATGTCTATCATCGTTGCTTGCATTGCTGATTAGACTTCCTCTTATTTTGCTCCCGAGGCGCATCTCTTCCGTCATCACTCTATTTGCCTACTCTCTTGTCCCTACCCCTATCGCTGCTCTTACCAACCCCTTAGCTCTCACTTATGCAGCCATTCATTCTCAGCCTCTTGCAGTTTCTGCACGTGCTCTCACCCAATTTATTTTCTTTTCTCCCTCAACTGCAGCCACTTCTCTACATCCCCGCTCCTTTTCTCGATCATCCGGAAAGTCTGCGCCGCTTCCCTCATACCGGCTTTCGAAGCTAATTTTACATGCCACGCGCTTTATGATGTCGCTGGCCCTTGGTTTTGGTGGATGGGTCACTACAGCCCGAAGTCTGCATGTTCCCAACAATAATGGCACAATTCGCGGCAGCTTATACGCCTACGTGGTTGGGTTGATTGCGGGAACGATTGGCTGGGCTGTTCTCGGAGCAATGGAAGGCGTGATTGCGGATATTGTAGATGCTGTTGTTGTATGCTGGGGGAGCGAGGTCGGAGGCTCTGGCCGGGAGGCTAGATATTGTCGCGAGGCTGGATGGCTTTTTGGCGATGACTGGAATAATGCAGAGTCTGGAAACATTAGGTTTTGGGGTCGGGTCTGACTACTCGGTTTCGATTCCAAGGCGACTTATGGCGTCGGTATACTGCCTTGTGCCGGACTCAAATCGCATGTGTAACGCAACCTCGGTTTATGGTGATCACATTCTCATGAATTCTATATCCTCTCTTCGATGCACACTATTCTCTTTATTCATTTATTTATTTTTCATGTCCCTTTGCCTCTAATGTTTCTGAAATGACACGTGGGTCTTCTGACGATATGAGCGTCGATATAGTGAGCTTCGGAGTTTGGGTACAGAGTGTGGACCTTAGCAAAAGAAACTCCCGGTATCAGAATTCGGGTCTCTTTTTTATCTTGCGAATTACATTGATTCCATGCCTGGACACTATGCACGTATTCCGTCTTTGAACCATATCTGCTTCGAGTTGCTGAAAGAATCGGCATTCTGCTTCGTGCCTACGCAATTTCTATGGAATTCGCCTAGTCATTGTGCCGGGATTCCCTCTCAGCAGTACTAGTACTTGGTAAAAATAAATTAGCTCTTTGTGCTGTAATAAGAACTGTAAACCCCGAAAGGCTGAACGTCAGGACATAGTGTCTACCATACTTGCTCTAACAGTTTTATGTCGAACTTGATCACAGTCTTGAACTGTAGAATACTTGCCCTCTTTGCGCCCGGCCAGGATAGATCCGTGGATTTGGGTGGCCTGAGTCCGCCGCAAAGACGAGCTGTGTAAAATACAGTCCGAGGACAAGGCTCCGATTATGCTGTAGGGTTATATTTCCCCCATTATTGAAAACAGGGGCCGAGGCTCCAATTTCTCACCAAGTGGACTGTAGTGAAAATTAGGATATGCATAGTTATCTAATTACGTCATGCATATGGAGGAACGAAAGGAAATCACTCATTAACCTGTTCCATTCACCCTGGATCAATATAGCGTGTGACCTCAATTCCCCAGAATAGGCGACAGACCGTGGTATCATGAACATTAGCCAGTATAAAGATGGAAATACAAAAATCTGAACCCCGCTTGAGATAGTTTTTGACGGTTCACGATTCGGAATCAGCAAAAAGCGCAGGCAAAATCGAAGCCAGTATCACAAACCAAGTCGACCTTCCCACCCGACCCCTTCTTTCCGACACCACTCGCTCAGGATGGACCAACCGAAACGAACAGCTTCAAGAGGCGTGGTCGTTCTCCCAAGCGGCAAGAAAAAATCTCCGGAATAGTGACCAAGTTTCAGCCGTTGCTTTCCCAGTTCCGAAAAGTTTCTGCAACGTTTTGACCAGGTTATAGGAAACTCTCGCATAAGGACCTCGTCAGAGAGTCCGCGGCTCCCCTCAAGCCACAAGCGGTGAGCTTCCTTGTAGTATTCAGGAAGACGCGTCTTCAATTCCAGGAATTCCATTTTATATTTCTTGCTTTCCTCCGACGTAACGGTGTTCCCGTCACTGCCTGGAGTAGGGACCGGGCTATGCTCACCCGGAAGCGAGCTGACGGCTAGACGTTCGAGGTCGAGAGCATGTATGGCATCATGAGAAACAGCACCAAGAAGGAGACAGAGACCATGAAGATGCGGATATGGGGCGGTATTCTGCTTCACGACGCGCCAATATGCTAGGATGGACCGCCAAGCCGTCGAATCCCCAACTTGACGGGCCAAAGCCCTAGATCGATCGTCTGCAATAAACGCAAGAATAAAGCAAAGAATTGCTTCGACAGCGGTCGCCGCTGCCAGCTTCTCGTCAGCACTAGTGACACTCTCGCCGGCCCCTTTTGCCGTCGTATGTCGACTCGCCGCATGTTTCAACTCGCGGCCAAGACTTGCATACTTGTGGAATTCGTCTCGCCACGCTCGCCGTTCGCTTTCTCGGGACCGGTTTGCTTGACTGTCCGATGACGGTGGCGGCGACAGCTTGGAGGATTTTTCCGTAGTTCCGGGGGTGCTTTTATTGGTCAATCCAGAAGGTGTCCTCGCATCTGTGTCTCGGGAATCTGTCTGGCGTAAAGCAGTTCCCTTGCGGTCCTTCTTGGGTGTAGAGAACTCTACTTTGGCTGTGCCTGGTTGTTGTTGCTGCTGGACAGGTGACTTGAAGGAGGCCGGAGGAATTGGTGCCGGGGCCTTCTCAGACAGATTTGTCTTCGAAGATACTTTTGGACGCTTGTTGGACGACTCTTGCTTTTCGTCGCCCTCGGTAGTTCTTGCCCGTTTCTCGCCTTGAGGTACAACCAAAGCAAGACTCTCAGACTCTATGCTCTTGGAATCAGATTTATCTTGCTTCCTAGATGCAGTCTCGTTGTCCTTCGCTGGTTTCGAAAGCGCACTCCCTGCGACAAACTTGCGTTTGCCGGAGAACTTGAGGAGCGCTTCCACGCGCTTCCTATTTGATCTACCATACTTTAACCTGACGATCAGTCGCGGCTTCAAAGTCGTGATACCAAGGCCTGTCTTCGAATCTGTCGGCGTTTGGTGTTCTTTGAGAGTGACACCGGCTGGAACCGACTGTGGCCGCTTCTCAATGACCTGTGATGGTCTGTCGGTTCTTGAAAGTTCCCGGGAGTCCGGACGCGTGGACTTCATGCCTGTGGATGGAACATGGTTCGCTGAGAGTTTTGCTTTGGTGTTGGCACCTTGATGACTCGAGCTTGAAGTAGACTCGGAATGTGGCCTGTCGAGATCGGATAACTTAATCTTTGACAGTTCGTCCCTCGACGTACTGGACGTGGTTGAAGCGTTCCTTTTGTGTACTTTATCTCCGATTGGAGAGTCTTTTTGTAACCTTGATAGCTCTTCTTCGATGTCGGGAGGAAGTGTAGGCGACAGAAGTCGGGGAAGTCTGGGACTGATTGAGGTCGGTGGAAGTGTCGGTGACAGAAGGGCCGGGAGGCCGTTGGGGGTGCTGTTCTTTGAGAAAGATGAGTCCTTTGCGACAGATTTCAGAGGAGAAAGCCGTGGCTTCTTTGGAGAAGGAGACTCGGCATTCTTCGCTTCCTCAGGCTTTGAAGGCTTGTCTTCAGAGGCAACAGAACGTTTTCGCCCAGTATCACTTGTAGATCGAAAGTGAGATAGGCTGTCACTTGGCAGTTTGATGGTTGTACCATCGGCGCCCCCGGACTTTGGTGTAAACTGTTTTTCCTTAAAACTCTCTGCAGCTAGCACACTGCCGTTCCCTGCTGCCTGGCCCACAGAAGAAGTCGGGACGACGCTTTTCGCCTTGTTTTTATAGTCGCTCAAGCTAATCTTCTTCTTAGTTGATCCGCTTAGTGGTGTACTGGCTGCACTAGTCGCGCTCGGGGGCTTCGATTCGTCCTCCGACATGATACTTCCACTCTTGTTTGACCAATCTCCAACGGCGACAAGCAAAGTGTCTCCCTCGTGGTGTGTCAAGAATGTCATATACTGCAGTTGCTGCTCCTCAGGGGCGAATAGACCGTCCTTCCCCACTGCCCAATTGTTGACAAACCGGTTGCCCAGGTGGAACGGTACGTCTGTTGGAACAGTGAGGAGATAGGGGGAGAATGGAAGAACTTCGTCCTTCAGACGTCGTAGTCGCTTGTCGATCGAGTCCAGCTCTTCAGCGTACCGTCGCTTTCCGATAGATGTGGAATTTTCTGTTTTCTTGTCCGAAAAGGAAGGTGGCCCGTTGGCCGACATTGCAGCTTCGCCAGTTCGATCGACGACGCGAGTTTGCAGTGGCGTAGATTGGCTGAACGCGTGAAGAAGCGGTCGGGGAAAGAGCGCGATATTGCCAGTTGCTCTGTTATCAAAGAGACGGGCCTCGTCTTCTATCCTCGCTGGTTGTGATGCGACTGGGAGACGCAACACGGCTGATTGGGTCTGGAAACAGACATCCAGACAGGAGTTGCTAAAAGACAATAAATGGCGAGCAAGGACAATCGCAGACTATAGTCAATTGTCGAATTAGAGCTGCAAGGCGTATTCAAGGTGTATTCCGTGGAACGTGGTAGTTTGCGCCGCGGCATCCATTCGCTGCGAGAGTATTCTCACCTGGAGCGCCGGCGGCACCTGGACAGGTTTGCAGCGATCGAACAGAAGCGGCGAGTCTGGTACAATGCACAATGGACGTCTTCCGAGAGAATATGGTCAAGACTCCGGGTCCCCTCCCCGCCCCGGTGCAGGCTCTCCGACTCGAGGGTATGACGTGGAATGGCGCGTCCGCCGCGGGAGGGGCTAGCTACAGTCTGCTGCTTGAGGCCTTGCGCAGCCGGTGTTTTCCTTCCCAACGTCGAAGACAGGGTGCCATGGATAGGTGTTCGCGATCGTGGACGGTAAAAGGCAGACGTAGGAGGCCCTCGGGGACGGTTGCGGCTGGATCTGGAGCGGAGGAGCGCGACTGACGAAGAGGCAGAGGGAAGAGACGGCGGGAGTCCTGTTAACGGTGAGGATATATCCAGTGCGGTAGCGCCGAAGGTTTGCAGCAAGCACAGAGGTGAGATGGGTGCCGATTGATGCGCTCCGAGGGGGATCGCTGCGGCGATGGGATGGGATGGACGCTGCGGTATCACCGCTGGGCGGGTGGAGCACTTCGGGGGCGGCGATAACCTTGCCCGGTTAGTATGGCGGGCCTGGTCCAGGACATACATAATGTATAATACTACACTTATCAAGAGCACCGCCCTGCGGTCTCTGCATTGCCTTCTCTGCCCTAGTCTGTTCCCGGCTACGCTCTCCTGGGCAGGGCTACATCCAGCTTTTCTTGCTGGGACACGAGGCCCGTTACTCACCACAGGGCATAGGAACTTACGGCAGCTGTAGCTTGTCCTGGGGATGATACGTTCCATTCATCTTCACGACGCCGAAGTTCTTATCCACTGCATTTATGTCTCAGCGGTTGTACCCGGCCGATGAGAAGCATATGTGTATACCTTTGTACATATACAGACACACATTTTCGCTCACATCAGATTACACTTGTCCTACGAACGGTCATCCTCCGCAAATTTGTTATTCCAGAAAGCCCTGAAATGGTGCTGTTGACCAATCTCTGAGATCTCATCCACTTCCTTGGGCGTCAACTTGAACGTCAGAATGCGCAGGTAGTCATTGAGCCGGGATTCCTTGCCGCTGGTTGTGATGACACCAGCACCCCGGTCAATGGCCCATCGCAGGGCGATCTCACCCTCGCTGACGGCGTACTTCTTGGCCAGCTTGGACAAGAGAGAATCTAGAGGTCCACCCTTAGCTCGAGATATGGGAGTCAAGGGACCATAGCTGACTGTCACAATTCCCCTTTCGTTGTGGAAAGGGACAAGACTTCCGTGTTGAAGGTACGGATGAAATTCGATCTGATTGACAGACGGCGGAATTTTGACGCTTTTCAAGGTCGCTTCGAGGTGTTTCTGAAGATAGTTGGATACTCCAATTGACCTGGCCTTTCCGGACTCCTTCACATTTTCCATAGCGGCCCAGGCGTCTTGGAGGTCCTTGTCCGATTTCGCAAAGAATGGTGCGTGAATCAAATATCTGGCATTGCGATGTATAAAGTCAGTCGACAACATAACTGCCAGTTCTTAGGCCTTGAAGGCCTACAAAGGGACGATGAATAGAAGCGATTATACATACAAATCAACGTAGCTAAGCTGGAGCTTCTTCAAACTCATATCAATGGCTTCGGGAATGTCTGTGATGTTTGTTAATACCTTTGTTGTCACAAAGAGCTTCTCCCTTTCGACACCGCTCTCCTTGATAGCGAGCCCCAGCTCGGCCTCGGTGTTGTAGATCTCTGCCCCGTCCAGGTGGCAGTACCCCAACTTGATAGCCGTCTTTATCGTCTCGACGAGGTCGCGGTCGATGCTGGTGTCTCCTGCTTTCTTGTACCACGCAGTACCGGTGCCGTATCCCAGCTGCCATAAATCAGTAAGAGAGATGCATAGATGAATGTTTCCGACTTACCACCGGGATTGAAACGCCGTCATTGAGCTTCAGACTAGGGATTGCACTCACAACGCTGGCCATTTCGGTTGTATCGGAGCTGCGGGGAAGTGATAGAGGGAGACAAGTTACAGGGACCCTCAGATGCGTGAGGACTCTGGACAGACGGCGCAAGGAAGCGCTTCCAAGTGTGAACAGGCAAGCACTGATAGAACATCTCAACAGACCGGGTACAAAGCAGGGCCATTCCGTCCAGGAGCCGTTTTATTACAGTATTTATATCTAGCGATTACCCCCCCCCCCCCC
>Ga0207767_1000418_pt1 | contig 28294 bp, 21 predicted proteins | sample HigsolmetaGSP17D_FD_184845 | JGI IMG/M metagenome (GOLD analysis project Ga0207767, IMG submission 184845) | High solid enriched microbial communities from the Joint BioEnergy Institute, USA - SP1-7-D (SPAdes) | ecosystem: Engineered > Bioreactor > SSF (Solid state fermentation) > Aerobic >... | reverse complement strand
CAACCCTTAATGCTTTATAGATTTTATTCTATTTTTATGACCCGTGTCGTTTTGCAGAGACCCTCATGGAATGAGTAATGTCCAGATTCCCATCGGCCTGTTTGTCTGTTTGTTCTATGTTTAATGCCGTTAAAGAAAATACCTACCTACCTACACTGTATTACGTCTTCCATTATCATTATCCATCATCCCAGGCCAGGCCAAGACAATAATCAATGACTTTTAATGTTTTGTTTTCATAGCATAGCATAACATAGAGATGTAAGATAGATGAGATAGATAGATCAGGGAGGGAGGGAGGGAGGGAGCGAGGGAGCGATTTGGGCCGCGCCGTCTTAAATCTCTTTGTCTGTGGAGTCTGCGGAGGAGGAAATTTTAAATTTCGAAGGAGTGGATTGAGGGACGGACGGACGGACGGACTGATGGACCATGAGGATGGAATCTAGTCCCTGCGAGGAAAGAAAGAGAGGGGATTGGACGAGATGCGATGAGAAGGTTGAGAGTGATTACCAAGGCAAAGTTATGCTTTAGGTACAGTAGTTGATTCGCGTGTACTACAACATCGAGCATTAAAGGGGGAAGGGGAGGCCCGACGATGAGTCTCTGTGGGGAGATGGACATGACGATCGAGATGGTGATAGCCTGTTCCGGACCATGAGGATGATGAGAACCGGTTCAACGAGAACGGAGGGTCGGTGAAGAGAAGGAAGGTCTTGTCGTTGTGCCTGTTCTTGAAGGGAGAGTCAAAGGAGGAGGAGAAGAAACACAGCAGTGCCAATGGATCGATCCACCGCAGTGGCCCCTTCATCAAAGTCAGACAGCAAGGATGACCTGAATGTGTTCAGGGAGATTGATGCTACTGTTCCGAGAGTGATAGACAACGGGCTGCCTCCACTGGTAAGAGATGCCACAAGCCACGTGGACGATGTGCTACAGGGCGGTCAACAGCTGCCGGGCCTACTTCAGCCACTTCCACAGCGACCACTATGCGCGGGTTGGACATCCGGCCGGTGGCGCAGCCCAATATACTGCCAGGTGACGGGCAACCTGGTGCACCAGCAGCTGTGTGTCAACCCGCGCTGGGTGGTCGACCTCGGCTTCCAGACAACGGTTGAGGTGTCCCGGCACGGACGGCGTGCGGGTGACCTGGCTGCCCGGGGAGCGCGCTGTTCCTGTTTGAAGGAGGATCAGACAGCGGACCGCAGCCAGCAGGCAAGGCGGATCCGGGGGCGGAGGATCAACGGGGGTCGGGCCGTCGGGATTTAGGTAACACCGTACCCCAGGACGCCAGAGGTGGCAAGGGCCAACGCCGTCTCGTGGCTACATACTAGCCAGGCGCAGGCACACTGCCTATACGGAGCACACATGCAGTACGCTCAGCAGTCGTCTGCGACGTATGTGGATACTTGAATCGGTCATTGCTGGTCGGTGGAGGGACGTTGAACTGTTGAAATATTTAAGCTGCTCCCGCTCCAGGATCCACTTGTTAGCTATTCAGCCACGGCAGGGCGCAGCGCGTTGGGGACATCATTCCCCTTGAGAGAGAGAGCTCTGCGAAGCGGGCCTCACCGTGGACAAGTGGTCTCGGAACCCCCGCGCCTCCCCGTCCTTCCTCTCTGGGATAACCAGGGCGAACACTCCGTAAATGTTCCTACGGGGTACTGCTGTAGACCGATATGATTTAGGCATATGAATGTACAGTACAGACCAATAGGAGTGGATGTATATATGTGCACACATGTGTGCAAAGTATATATATATATATATTTCTTATTGTATTCTTTAGTAGTGGAAGGTGAGGCACAGCTTGTGAACTGATCAAGTAAGAAAGACTGTACGGAGAGGTAGACAGATACCAAGGTATACACTACAGGTACAGTATGCACAGTGCTATTTGCCCATGTCAGTTCAACTTTTCGTCCCAACAAAAGTACAAGAAAAGAGGATGTACGTACCGGTTGCTTACAGCCAGAAATCCTTCTACCACGACAACACACGACACCTCTGATATACTCCCAAACCAAACGCCAGATACCAACCCCGTCCCAACTGGCATACGGACACCCTCGATTATCATTTCATTGCATATTATACAGTCAATGGACGAAAAAGAAGCTCGCATAGAAAGACAGACACACGGTAGTCATCTATATGGAGACGCTGAGAGCGCACCCCTCTGGACGCGACGAACGGAAGGCAGAGGCAAAACATGGAGCCGCCGATGTGACAGGAGTCTCGTTTGAGAGATGTGTATCGTGCTACTGTCGATGAGGGTCTCGGTCTCTACTTGGGTGCTGATGTCTGCGCCCACTGTATTCGTTGGTCACTTTACTTTGTTCCCCGCCGGAAACTCTGAGTCACGGAGATGAAAGCACTAACAACGTATATGATTGCAACACGGCAGGCCCTCCTCGAGGGAGAACCCGGAACAGGGCGTGTTGTCATCGAACGTCTGACGATTCGACATCGACATCGAGATCGATATGGGCGATTCTTGCGGCGTTTGGGCCTGGAGTGGACCTGTACAGCGTGTTTTCATGTTCAGTACATTCTCGAGGACCTATGATCCCTACCCGGGAGAAAAGAAAAAGGAAGTACTGTTGGAAGGGGAAGGAGTCTCACAAGAGTCGGCTCGGCCACGTCGCTTTTCCCGCCTTGCGCTCCTCCAGATCCTCCAGATCACGAGTAACGATGGGGGGCAGCTAACGAGTAGACTGACAATGGCGATGATGGCCTCGACTGACAGTGCCATCTCTGAGATATGTTCGATCGGTCAAGTATTATGTCAAATTATAGGGGTATCAACTGGACAACAGTTGATAGGAGTCTTCTTAATGTGAGTGAAGTAGGTAGGAGCCACAGAAGAACTTATTGATTCCCTATGGATCCTAAGATCTACTTTGAGAAAAGACGCGGTAGACTAGATACATGTCTGGGTAAACAGCCCTATTTATGTTCAAGCCCATGTACTATTATCACAAGTGGTCCCGTAATAGTAAAAATCTTAAAATTGGCACGGTTTCGCCGGCCAGAGATGCCTGGTGTTCCATCGACTATGAGCGGGAAATCAAAGGCCCAAGCCGAATATTCAGAGATCAACGTTGTCAGTGACGGACATGTCATCTCCTGTTTTTCTCCTAGGCTGATCTTACGGGCGGCGAAGATCAGGCGAAACTGTTGTGGGCCGTTGCACCGGTTACCAATGGCTGCAACGCTCATCTGCCACCTGCGTCCGTATGTTCTGCGTCTGTGTGGCCATCTGCGAGAGATGTCATAGTCTCGCACTGCTCTCCCATTGGTCCGAAGCCGGACGCGCCAGGGGTCGTCATCACATGGATCCATCCTGGCCCAAAGAGTCGGTCGGTGACCTCCGGCTTCGGTACCTGCAGTAGTGGCCGTACACATCTTTCTGCGGAAGACTACCTTAGACTAGCTGGCCACCTAACTAAGCGGACAGCGAGCGGTCCGGCTCGCAGCTTCATGGGCATATAAAACACCTCCGGTCTGTAGATTCCTTCATCGAAATCTACGGCGCAATTCCCTTTCCTTCTCTGACGCCCGACTATTATTCAGATCCTCCTTGATTTGCTCCGCAAGGCGTCCCATGGCTATAGCACCTTGTAGGACTAGATCTAGGCGACGTTCCCATTTAGGTTCAAATGGGGAATCTTCGCGAATCTTTCTTGTGTATCGCTCCATAGTCCGAAGGGACTTGGGGGGTGCTTAGAGTTGATGAAGTGGCATAGGAAGCTGGGGCTGAAATGGCTGATTCCGGACTGTATTCGCGAAGCCTTTCCAACACAACGTGGGGGTTATATGATGTTAAACCGGTCTGACGGAATCCCTTGCGAATAGTAGATGATTTGAAGGTCTTCTCACAAATGGATTTTAGGGCGTGTAGGAATTCAGACCTAGAGAACTCTGAACAGCCAGTACGGGTGGCATTATCTATGGCCTGAGCATGGTGATATTTGTAGGGTTGAAAAAGGACCACATCCTATGGTTGAAGAAGATGAGTAGTATGGGGTGGTAGGCAGAAGCGAATGATTGCTTTTTCATTGCAATAGGTAATGAATTCATAGGTGCAGCGAGAATTGTGACCGTTGAATATTAATAGTTGATGACTCCCCTTTGATCTGCGGGCGCTGTATCAGTTGAAATGCTTAAGCCATTCATGGGCTAATTGATCATTCGAATAGCCTGATTCTGACACCCCAACTAGCCAGTCATCTGGTAGGTCATGATACCATGATTCAATATGCTCTTGGGCCGAAATTATGAGCATAGGTGGTAGGTGTGATCCATCTCCAGTCACCGTCTCCGTGACAATTAGTAGCTCGCGACTACTGGAGCTTGCAAGATATGACTCCCGGGTAATATCTCGAGTTATTATCCATTGGTGTTTGCCCATACCAATTCAGAATCCAGTTTCAACAAAGTTATAGATATCTCCAGGTTGTATGCCACATTCATCAACCGCTTGTTTGAACTGTTGAAGTTCTCAGGCTGATGAGCCAATGCATGTGGAACATCCAGTGTCTTCTGTCTTTTAATATGATATTCTGAATGTCTCTCTAGGAATCAAGACACCCAGTTATGACCAACTTCAGGAGAGGGGGGGGTTGTTGGGTCAGCATGATCTTGTCGAAGGATTGAATTTGCACAGTTTCGAATCATATGGAGCCGCGCACTCAAACCTACATTGGTCTAATGCATTCAACTATAGACAGAGAGCAAGCTCCTGAGCTTCAGTAAGCTTGTGATTTGCTGATGATCAATCGCTGCAGCTTTGATGGCCTTGAGCCTGTTTTCAAAGACGCAAATAAGACACGTTAAATTCACGCGCCACTTTTGCGATATTATGCTTATTTTGGGTAGATATATTGGGCGCAATGGCGCTGGGATTGTTCTCCGCCTGGGCGAGAAGTTCCGAGTCGTTGCCTCGGAGCGCGTTCGTCATGTATATGGCCACGCTCTCCATCGACCGGGTCATGTTCTGAGTCATCCATAGCAGCAGAATGATATCGGACCCCACAAAGCCAGAGCTGCTGATTACACTGACGTTGCCGCTCAGAAGATTCATGAATTCGCTTGAAAAGATCTCGTTGGCCATGTTCGAGATGCGGAATGTCCCGTTGTTGTTCTCGTTCGCTTTGGCAAAGGGTGGCTGGTAGACCAGGTCCAGGCCGTCCCATGGACTGATCAATGTGCGGCCGTTGTTCAAATATTCGTTGAGATGCCATTCATGACAGAGGCGCTCACTTCTCTCACGCCAAAGTAGAAGAGGCATCGTACCGCTTCAAACGTTGTCTGTGGAGCAACGTATGGGAATGGAATTGCTGAATCCCTGGCGGGCGGATAATTCGCAATGTTCTTCAGTGCTTTGACCCATTGGACCGCTGCGAAGGCCCCTGTGATGTTGAAAAGATCCCATCCGGCCTCCTCCAGAAACGCGGGTGGCATGGTTTCGATGACCATAAACGTTTGTCTGTTGGCACCCTGCAGCATCTCAGACAGGTCTTGGTCGACAGGGGCATAGAAAGAGCATGTCCTATCAGCCGCAGTGCCGTTGGTACAATCAAGCTGACCAACGAGGTCACATCGGTGCACCGAGATCCCACCACCAGGGTTGAGAACGGGTCCCACGTGCAATTCCCACTGGGACAGGAGAACAGGGGACTGGGAGTGGAGAGGGAGGCAGATGAGATCAGACCGCTGTAGATCGCGCTCTTCATGTTGCACGGCATGAGGACGTCTCCTGGGGCTCGGAAGCTGGCTTTCATCGTCAGACGGTAAAGGCGCACTCACGGGCATTACTGAGTTCCCCTCCTTGAGTGTAGCCAAATTGACCGTCGTAAGTATATGCCGCCACCGCCTGAGCGGTCGCCTGAGGATCTGGAACTACCTTCAGTGCGTATCGGACAGTTTGCTGGGAAGAGGGACCGATGGCCATCGAGACCAAGGTGATTCCTGCGCCTACGCATGCCAGATGTCTGCAGCCAATGTCCAGGTTAGTCAGACTAAAGAAATGTATGGTGGAAGAAGAGCATTCGAACCGGGTCTTGAGTCGGTACAGCAGCAACAAGCTGCCCAGCGGGCCCCGACTGGCCGCATCATAGTAACAGACATCTTGAAGCGGACGCGCCTTCCCATTGAACCACACCCAGCAGAGCTGACTGATACACGCAGCCACGGTGATCATGAGGCAGGCCTCGAGGAGGTTCGAGATCCATGAAATGGCCACTGTTCAGCGTGACCCCTCCTGGCCAGTCGGGGGCTCTCTTGTTCTGATGGACGGCCAAGATGACGACGATGGAGACGAAGCACGCGACGGCGACGACGAAGCCGAGGATTTCGATGAACCAGTAGTCGGTGCGGAAAACCGAGAGGGGACTCCGATAGCCGTGTCCATGTCAATATTGGGTCGGGTTTGTCAGATTGGCCAGGCTGGAATCGGTCGCTGACTGTCTGATGGGATGGAGCTCATGGCTCTCCGGCCATGGTTTGGTGTCGAAGGCATCTGCGATGTCTCTTTCGTCCATTCCTATCACCCTACCCGACAGGGCGGGAGAGTGTGATTCTTATTTTTTGTTGTTTTCTTCTCGATTGAGAATGCTAAATGGAAATGTCGTGCATAGTGAGTCCGAATTTGCGGTGTACATTCATCCGCTGCACGAATCTGGGGCTTCTTCGATCGACAAATGAACTATCATACAGTTAGTTGCAGTCTGTCGTTATTATTCGTACATACTGCCTTCGCAGAATTTTCGTTTTAGCACCCCTTATCACACAGAACAAACAGCCAAGCTGGGTTGAAGTTATTTAACCTAGCCAGGATAATACTAGCGAGCTATCTAAAGTGTTGAAAACAAAATGCAGGGACCACCAGACTAAAGCAGCAATGTTGGTGTATATCATTCGTATACGGAATACGCATAGCAGAATGATCGGCCGAGGATGCTAAACTAATATTGTTTATCAACAGCCTTAAGCCGGAGATCGAGAGCAATGTTGGACCGAACCTAGAATCATTGAGAGCACCGACAACTATGATGGGTCAGTCTGTATCAAGTTTCTTGGCCGCCCGGTCCGGTTCCGCTCCTTCAAGAGTGAAGGCTAATGCAATCTGCCCTACGTCGTCCCCCTAAAATAACGACTAAATTGATAGGGCTGTCGATTTTAGCGCGAAAAGGGGTCTAGCCAAGGATTTGCGCATTTTCTACATTTCCCATTTTGAAAGGTCTACTGTGGAGCTTCAACTTTTGAAAGTAGGTCAGGAGTAGGAATGGGAGTTTGCACTAGCCAGAGACTGCCTTCCGTTTTGGAACTAGTGGAATACCGGATTAGGAAATTTGATGGAAAGTGGAGTTCAAATCAGGTAGCAGAACCTCTCTACCTATTGCTCATGGCTGCATACCCAGATAAACAATGGGGAGACACGCAGGTCGTCGACGATCCCCTTCCCGTTCCAGGGCTGGAGGCACGCCGCCTTTGCTCACCCTCCCCTGGTGCAGCAGGGGCAAGGCAGACTGAGGTGGGGTGAGCCAGGATGTAGTAGAGGAGAAGACCCTGGTAAGGCAGTGTTGAGGCAAGAGTGAGAACAATGATTATATGAGTTAGTTTAATATCAGGATTTAGTTAAAATCGGGTAAAAAGATGGTTTATATAGCTTTATAAATTCCACCATACACTAGGCATAGAGAAGAAGGATGGCGGTTAGTAATCTGGAACTAGAAGATCAATTGCTCGCGCCCGCAAGAGGAAGGGTACATGTGCTGCGTCTCCGGGCCCTATGACCGTGTTTATACAGGATCAACGGAATCGGCATCATCACGACACTCAGAGTCCCGAAAATCGTCAGCGTCCAGCCCACCCCGAGTCTGGCGTATTAACGGAACCGCCGCTTCAGCAATGGCTCCAGCAGAAACGCATCGGAGCATAATGACGGCCGCCTGCGCGCTGGCCGTGTGGGACTCGAAGCTGTCGGTCACATACTGGAAGATCGAGATGGTGACGCAGATCACGCCTAGGCGAACAGCGACTTATACCATGTATGCATTCATGTTTTGGTAGAGGGAGGGCCTCTAGATCTGGCCTTTGCCCAAATGTTCAGGATGATGGCTCTCACAGGCATTGGCTCAGTCCATGGAAATTGTCGGACTGCGCGAACCTAGTAATCCGAAGATATCATGATGAAAAGCTCTGATCATTCCAATCTACCTAACTATCTGACCACTATTTATGGACTTAGGGGTTAAGACCTTCCGAATACTTCTTTGTTTAATGATCCCGAGACATTTTCGTGAAATAACAAAGGAAAATAGGTGTTTTGGGTATAGACAGTATGATCCCTTTATTGCAGGGATTATGACCCTTTCCAGATCCGAATCGGCGTGTGCTGACTAGGCTCATAGGTCTCTTGGCATACCACTAGGTTATAGTGGTAATATTCTGCTGACAGAAATTCACTTGTTGTCTGTCTGCCAGGCTTTTGAAAAACCAAGAACAAGACTTTGAACAATTACACATCTGTAGCAGGACCATATTTTTATTGGAAGCTACATTAGCCTCCTAGAGGTATACTGCTGCTGTCAAGGCCACCTGAAGTGAATATTTCCCCAACCTTTAATATGAGATTAAGGTTTACTGCCATCTTCATGCTTTCTAAGGTGTTACGGACTAGGAATGAGGTCACGTGATGGATCGTCTACGATCCAATTCTACGATCCAACCCCATGATCCAAGACTATAATCCCATTCTATGATCCCCCAGGAACCCAGGATAAGCAGCATGTATATAATGACGCTCCTTTTAGACAGATTTCGACCCTCGTGGTCGACTCACATAGCAACCTGGCATATAGGCATTGCTAGTAATACAGGCTTGTTCTTACTAGTATATTGCTCACCCCCTTGTTTTCTGTCTTCAAGATAAACCGAACGATCCCTTTGGTCTAGTCATCCAGGCCTGTCATTACTTAAGGGAGCCATATACCAATTTACATTGGAGATTTTGCCCAATCAGTTCTATACTACTACTACTACCACCATGACAAAGCAATGACACATATGTTAGTCCTGAGCTAGGCGGGAGTTCATGTCCGGAAGATCATCACAAAGGAAAATGAGTTCTAATTATCTGCAGCAGCGCAAGAACTTGCTGTTGACGATCAAATTCATTTGGAGTGGCTCATGGGGATGCAGAATGGCGCAACATACTTTGGAACAAGAAACCCAAAAGGCCTTGTTATGATTAGTTTTGAGGATTCACTAAAGTAAACTTTATGTCTGGCATCCACAAACTCCCAGGTGACACAGAATGTGAATAGAGCAGTACAGACCCAAGAGAAAAACCTCCACATTAACTGCCATTGAACCAATTATTGGGAAATTGTCTTAAGCAGAAGTGGAATGACAGCCCTGACAGTAACTACACAGGAATCAAGTCGGCAGAACCCTGAGCATAGCATCGAATATTGTCTGCAGTCCGCTGACTCGATTTCTACCTAGGAAGCTGTCCTTCTTTATGAACCCTCTTTTGGTATCGCAAGATTGAATACTTACATGATTCTGGTGGGGTCTTCGGCAGTACGATTGAGAACCAGGGGGTTCTCAAGACTAATTTCTGTATCGTTTGGGCTCAAGATACGTTGAAGATGTGGAGTTTGTTCTGATACGTGAAGTGGTTCTATGTTCAAGTTCGGACAATCTGAGGTTGTAGGGAATAGGTTGAGAGCTCTAACATGAACCTGCCAGGGCTACCCAAGCACTGAATCTCCATGGCAAGGCTCCATGCAAACAGGATCCTCGCCCTTCAGTAAGATCCAGGGTTTAAGAATGACCACTGCAGGTACATGTTCTGTATATTCAAGGAGATAGGTATAATGCTGTGCTGTAAGCTCCGTACTTCAATGGAGGACTAGGCTGAGGCCAACAAGCCTAGCCATTCCTTCGTTGGGAGACTGCGTGGACGAGGATACGTTAAGGTAGAATGACGTCATTCTTAGACTCGGACGACAATGGCAAGGTAGGTCCGCCGAGAAATCAGGACGCGGAGAATACAGGGAAAGTGTAAAGTCATGTTTAGCTAGACATGAATGGCGAGATACGCCCAAGATAGCAGAACCTGGCCATCCCTTCGTTCAGCAGCACATGGGCTGGCGCAATGGACATCGTCAGCAATCGCACTGGTAGAAAAGGTGCAAGTGTAGCCGAGAGATCGAAAGGCCATGTCACTCTCAAACTGTGCTCAGCACCAATGGTAAGGCGGATATCTACAACAGACGGGATTCGCTGGTGGTCACCCACTCAACTGCTAACCGGCCGGCCTGTGGCTTAAGTACGGCTGAGCGGGCGGGAAGCCCTGTTTTCCACACCCTATGGCCGCATGTACTTGCTCCCTTTTCCCATATGGAATATAGGGTAGATGATGGAGGTGATCGAGATCCGGCCCGGGTCACTCCTGGATTAAGTACTTACGTTATGTGGCCCGGCTGCATTGGGATTATCCGATCCTATGCTTATCCTAAGCAGAGACAGAAAGATAGGAAAGAAAGGGTCTTTCTCTCACGGTCCACTTCGGGACCGCCATGTTCAATCCAGTTCAACAACAGCAAGCAGTACAGTATTGATTGATTGATCGACCGATTAGGACAATTAAATGTGGAAGTGCAGAAAGGTAGATGGTTAGATACGTGCGATATTAGATCAGATTACTGTAGACAGCAATCAGTTCAGATCTCATGAACATCTTGGCGAATTCTATGCTGATCTTATCTGGTTTGAAAAGCATATGCTGTACGAGTATATGATGCGGTGCTAAAAAGCTTCATGATAGACGATTCCTTGTATTGATGGATTAATTAATTAATAAATAGACGTTCTCGAAGCTAGAACATTCAAGTCGTGTCTTGCCATGGCACAAGTGAATTTTCTTTCCCGTTCGTCATCCAAAAGTCCATGATAAGATTATCCTGCACAGTATACATCATACTATTACGATTACACAAAAAGTGTAAGGAAGCGAACCATATATACACGCCGGGCCAACCGCGGACTGGTTATTAATTAATATACTAAAATTAATAATACTAGCAACAAACAGCCACCTCCCGTTCCACCTCTGCTGTAAGGTGAATCGCGCGGCAAATTCCCCCTGTCAACACCGAGGAGGGTTGAAGGTAATTAGGATAGAACAGGGATAGAGTAGGGAGATTGAGGTATCGACGACTGTGTGTGACAGAACGGAGATGCCGCGAGGAGGTGCTGGCCGGGCTGCCTGTCCCGTCATGAGAATCCAAAAACATCAAGGTCGGAGCTGGAAGGCGATGCCTCCGTCACACATCCTCCAGTCACTTCGACCTCCACGATCGTTTCCAACCAAGCCATGTCCTTTTTTAATCCACTTTCATGTCGAAACAAGCCTGCTGTTCGGGAAAGTAGCCGAATCAGCCCGGCTGTGGGGCCCGCTCTGTTCACGCAGGACATCAAACGAAGGTATGTTCAGAGGACGACTGGAAACAACATGGTCCCTCCTCTTCCCAGGTCTATATGTGTGCTCATGCAAGCGGCAGTTGGTAACAATGACGAAGTCACGCCCGAGTCTACCAAAAATTTCTAACAATGCACAGCGAGTGAAGTGCATGAAAGGCGCCAAACCCTTTTTTTTTCCATCCATTTCCGTATCCCATTCCCAGGCGCCAGGCGTAAGCGATCGACACGAATCATAAAGATAGTTCGATCGAGCAAAGAAAAAGACCAAAAGACCGCGCGACCAGGTAAAATCCAAGAACGAAAGACATGATCCGAAGCGAAGGATCCCGTCCATGGGACAGGACGCATTAATAGGTGGACTGTACAAGCGAGTGTCTCCAACGGCAGCAGCCGGGCCACCCAGACAAGTCGCAGTGAAGCCAGAACGATAGACGGTGCGGACGATGTCTGATTCCGAAAGCCACCGGAATTAACATTATCGACGGAGTATCACCGAACCCTGGTCCAGGGAACCAAATGCGACACGGTTCGGTCATAGTATGCATGTACAATTAACGTAACCCGGTCCAAGCCGTACAAAATCGAGGTCGTAAAAGAACAGCTGGAAAGTTTATTAAATATGTATGTGTCGAAATCCGCGCAATGCAAAAAGAGTCCGAACATGTCATTAAACGTGAAAAAGCCGCTGTCAAAAAGAGATGCAAAGGAGTCGGCAGGGGGCGGTGCCGACGACGGTATGTGCACGTCGGGTTAAGAAGGAATCGGGCGGATCGCGGGTGGGGATCATCGACCCGCCTCGAGGTCATGACGGTAGGGTGAATCGGCATTCGCAGCTTCCCACATGTGGTGCTCATCCACGGGACTGAGGCAAGCGGAGGACACTGACGATGACGAGCCAACGGCCCACTCGTCGCTGTCCACGTTGAACTCGCCATCGAGGCTGGCGAGATCATAGCCATACTCTGTTGGAGAGTCACCGACTTCGACGTAATCGTATTCCCAACGGAACATCTTGTCGCTCTGGATGCGCGGTAGGAATCTGGCCTTGGAGAAGTAGAAGGCGACGGCAGCCAGCAGGCCCCCGCCAACAAGATCGACAGCGTAGTGGTGCGAGAGGTACATGGTCGCCCACCACATCCAGAGGGTGTAGGTGACGAACAGAGGCTTCAGTTTCGGGAAGACATGGCTCATGAACAACGCAGCCAGCGTCGAATCGGCGGCGTGGAGCGAAGGGAACGCACCAAACACCAAAGGGGACTGCCTGAAACCGGACGTATATAGATCAATGCCAAAGAGCTTGTCGATACGAGCGAGACCGGCCGGATTTCCTGGAATGGAGTAGTCGGCCGGGGCCAGACCGTAGAGGTTCTCGTACCACGGGGGCGAGCACGGGAACGCCAGCTGGATTGCAACGGCAGTCATGCTGATATACCCAAGGGTCTTTGCAAACTGGGGGACCGTTCCAGGAGGTCCGAACACGAACAGGATTATCGAAACCACGAAAGGCGCCCCGTAGTGGCAGATTCCATAGGGTATCCATGCCAGGATGTCCAGCACGACATTCTGGTGTGCAGACAGAATGTTACTGATGTTGGCGCCGTACAGAATGTTCTCGAGCGCCGGAAGGACGCGGACCCAGATTGCAGGGCGCCAGTCGCTAGGAATGAACCTTGATGCGAAAGATTAGCTACCACTCTCTCCTCTGCCGCCTGGAGGAAGGAGTTGTCATCCTAAGAGGCGCAGCTCTTGGCATGACGCGAACACTGGTAGGAGAAGAGATAGAGCGAGAGTGTGTACTCACTGGCAAGAATAGAAGAAGGTAAGCCATGCGGCGATAGGGAGAAATGGTAGGAAGAATTGGCGGGTGATGGGGAGGAGCAAAGAGATGAGTAGCAGAGTCGACACGGCGGTCTTAACGAGGGGGCCCGGAACCTCGATGACGCTCAGCGAGAAAATGCCCACGATCATGAGCAGCAGGTACTGGAAGTCGTACAGCGTCCAGCGATGCGCTTGTAGCGATCTCAGAGTATCCAAGGGCGAGAACGACGTCTGCAGGGCTGATATCGAGGACGTGGGGGAGACCCGGCTCCGCAACTTGGACCGCAACTTGCGCCTCATGCGATGGGGGACGAGCAGCTGGATGGAGCGCCATGGCACCTGAAGCTGGACCTTGCCAAGCTGACTCTGCGCGCGATCCTTCCACAAGGGAAGTGTGCCATTCATCTCTGCGGGGAGTCTCGTCGTCGAGACTCGAAGCGACGACTGTCTCGTGCACCGGGCCTGAGATCAGACAGCCCGGGAATTCCCTAGACCAAGCGGAATGGCGCCGACAGCGGGAGCAGACGAGGAATTTGACAGCTGGCAACCTCAATCCGATGAATTCCCAGCCGGGCGTAAGGGAGCTGTGGGCGTGAAGTACAACGCGACTCCGGCTGCCAGCAACGGTATCCCGGGACCCCTTCGAACGGTCGTACTGATGCACAACGGAGGGTAAGGGCGAGCAGGGAGAGCGTAGCAGAGACGGAGGACCGCGGGGAGAAGGGGAGGGACGAGGAGGACGAAGCAGCACAGCACGGAGGAAGGAAAAAAAAAGAGAGAAAAGGAGGACGAGGGTGAGGGACCGGGAACGATGGGATATGAGAAGTTTGGCTGGGCAGCAGGAAGCGCAGCTCAGCGCCGAAAGGGTATGAATGAATGGGGGCGACAGCGGGTACGGACTAGGCGGTATCCGTAATACCAGTGTGCCGTATCATTTCGTCACAGACGACACGGACGCGGTCTCACCGGGCGGCCTTTACTCGGGGCGCACGCGCAGGCGGCCTCAGGCACCGGCCCAACGGTGGGAGCGGATGCTGCGGAAGCCCGGGCGGCACGGAGCTTCCTGCCTCCGACGGCCTGAGGAGCTGGGCGTGACGGGCTCGATACCGGCCTCGATACGCCGGTTCGCCGACATGCGTCCTTTTTCCAGCGCGTCGCGACGAGCTCGTTCCATGGCGCCAAGCTCCGGAGCCTGGCCGGCGCGCCCCAACCCGTGCATCTCCCGCACGGCTCGGCCAACCAGCACCCGCCGCTCCCAGAGCTAATCTCGCCTATTTGGCGCTTGTCCCCATGCGGATGGCCCGCAGCGTGCCAAACCTGGCCCGGCCTCGACGCCAAGTCGTGCCCAGATGAAGCGGGAGACCGACTAGCTGTTGTCCAGCATCGACGGAAACGAAAGGGCAGGGCCAAAGTCCGTCCTACACCGGAGGAGCAGCACCCCTTCAGCGGCTGAAACGAGTCTGAGCACATCCAAAGCCACGGGCGACGAGGGCTCAGGCGCGCCGTGTGATGAGGCGGGGGATTTGGATGATCCTCCGGATGAGTGTATCAGATGCACCGATCAGGCGCCCGCTGCTGCACTCCATGTTCTGCGGTCATTATGCCGGATACCGGAGAGAAAAATACATCCATAGGTTCCATACCATTTGCTGTACCTAACGACTCGCACCCAAACAGGCAACTCCGCACGCCGCCCCTATCAACAAGCCATGGCTCGCGCCGACCGACAGACCGCGAGTCCACGACGCATCCTTCCTGAACGGAACGCTCATAAAATCCTGCTCAAGTCGCACAGCACAACGCCCTGACCATGGTGGCCGCAACGCCATCATCCGAGCTCTGCGGCGTGTGATACAGACAAAGCCCTGGCGCCGTGATGACAGGGCGCCACGCGAGCCGAAAACATCCGAATCGAGCGCTTGTCATTATTATTTTCCCAGCCGCCCAGGAGAGCAGGGCCCCGGGGCCCGACTGTTTCAAGATTGCCTGCTCCCCGGCGTTTTGCTGCAGCTATCACCTTGCATGCAAAACGGATCCTGCGTGATGGGCGTTTCGGGTGCCGGTCGCGGCGCTTCCCGATAATAATGATTTTTTGTTTGTTTCTTTAGCCGTATTAATTCCTTGTTTCGTCCATCGTTCTCGCACTCCTTCCCATTTCGAGCTGCTGCAGGGCTGGCTTTGGGGTCCGTTCAGGGAGCTTAGGCCAACCGACCGCGGCGCCGGTCATTCTTAAGATTCGTCCACAATGTCGATCCTAGGCTGACTCGACTCCGCCTCTGTCAGGCGTTTCGCTTTTATATACGCAGTTACGTGGTCGTATCTCACCGCCACGCTCGTATCCTGCTCCGTTTCCGTCCCAAGTATCATTATTATTAAGATACGAATCCACAGCTCTCAGGAGCCGCATTCCAGAAGGCGAGAGGAAGGAAATAATCTGACATGCTCCGTGCTGCAGTACCGTTTATTAATTAGTGCTGTGTCGACCACCGCTAGGTGCATATGCATGCCGAAAGCTCAGCCTCGTACACAGGTCGATGTACCAGTCACCTGACTGCGCTGCTTCCCAGCCTCCTCACTATTAATAAATAGTTAGCTGCAGGAATCACGTCGGATTTGGAGAGAACTTTTTATGGATACTATAATATAGCAATCTGTTGCTTTTATTATTATTATTATTACTGATTAAGATCGCGCAACGTACGCTGCAGTGTGTCAGTTGGAAAGGAGGGGAAGGCGGCGAGATAAGCTGTTTTTATTCCTACATACCCGCCGACCAACTGTCGAATGAGAAGAACTTCCGATAGCTTTTCTTTCGACACATGTGACTCCACTCTGCAAAAGTCACACTGGCATTATCCAACGCAGGCCCCGCAGTCTTCTTGATGCAGCACTGGCTGTCAACCACGTTTCCTGTGGACACAGGAGACTGCGGGGTAGGAGTAGTTTTGCTGTTAGGATGATGGACATAGATCTGTATTACTAGCTATCAACCAAGGCTCACATGGACATGGACACTGCAACTGCAGAGCGGTCTGTTGTTTACGGAGTGGGATGGCGGTCAGGAGATTTACGCCGGATATGATTGACAAACGTCCTTAGAGTGAACTCAAGCTGCATAAAGCCTAATGAGGTTGTTGAAATCCCCCCGCCGCTTGACGTCACCGTGTCTCTCGCCTATGATAACGGTCTCATTTCTACCAGCAGGTGTCTCGATCAGAACATCCGCAAATACTCACTCATCGTATTGACCTGTCTGAGAATTAACGATAGCTACTAATACTCCTTCAGGAATATTACGTAGATGGAATCCCAATAGTCTGTTTTCAGACTTTCCATCCATCTGACATAATAAGCACGTGGTTTGTCGCGGTAGAACCGATCTCAACAATAGTATGGGCAAAAATAGGCATAGTATCGATTTGCCCAGGCAGGGGGAAAGTCTGAAGTCTAGGTGCCCTCCAGCCGATTATCTACCTGCCTTTCGCGGAATAACCGAAAAAATAAAAGAGCCAGGTTATCCCGGACAACTCAACAGTTGAACTGGGATCCATCCATCCATCTTCTCTGTCTTTTCCATGGAACGTCTTTCTGCAAAAGGAATATCGGACCAGTTCCAGCAGTAAGGTACGGAGTAGGGTTCCTCAGGTACTTTCTCTCAAACAACCCACTTTGTTGTTTACTTGGCAGATTAAGGTTGTCTCGCTGACATCACCACTCTGGGCTAATAATGTAATATGTGAATCTCCGAAGTCGTCTCGCATGTGTGTGATCAATTTATTGATTAAGCACATGATTATCTGACGCCGTGAGATGAATCGGTGTCATGCCTGCAGAAGACCCTAAGATTAAAGGTAATCCTTATCAAAGAGATGAAAATTTTAATAAAGTACAGAGTAGCACTCCATAATGTCGGGGAACTGGATGACAAATTCTGAAAGTGGGGAGAGTCCATCCTAGCATGCTGCAGGGTAGCTAACGGTGGGACCTACCGCATTGAAGGACGCGAATTTTTTTTCCCCTTTTCCCTTTTCGAGATTCTCTTGGACCTCAGGTCACCTTGAGAGACACAGCAGGGCATGAACAGTGGTATATGTTATCACGAGATTGCGGACGAAGTGTATTTCCTCGATATGAAAGTTATTACTGACTTTCGTGAGAGAACTATGTCTTTTTTTATAATATTCCAGGTGGGTTGGACTGACGGTCTGTCTGATAAGAAGAATATAAAAATGAAGATGGATACGGCGTTATCAGGATGAATGGGGATGGGGGATCGAGAAATACCTTGCACCCGTCTGAAGTATATAGCTCAGTACGATTTTATTAGCTCTTTGCGTCCTCTACTCAATTCCGGTTGAATTTGCTATCTCCTGTCGCAGTGATGAATTCGTACTAAGCTTGTACTGTACTCCCGCTCGGAGTCATCATTGTCAACGTCTACATATCTCCACAGCAAAACTGCTATTCAAGAGAGAAGAGTGCTCTCTGGCCATGTCAATTCAAGCTCTTCGAGGAGCAGATTGACGGAATAATTTGCGAAGGAGCAGTGCTTCAATGATAGGCAAAATCACTGTTGAGATATGAACAAACCTTATTAAATTCAACAATCAATGCGAAAGATAAGTCCATCACACTGCATAGCATCTTATCAGCCATATTAGTCTCCAGTTCCATGTCCATCTAAGAAATAGTAAATGACAAACAGACAGAACCTCACAATCCACGAGCTCTCTTCTGATATCTGGAATAGACTAGACAGCCGCCGCAAAGATGCCTTACAAAAACCAGGTAAAGATCCCTGACCATGTGCCTCCCGGTTCCTTTTTGCTACTTAATCCGCAAAGATCCGTATCCCAGCAACAGAACCCGGGCCTCGTAGCACAGCTGGTAAAGACTACAGCAGTTCCATCTGCACAGCTCGATAGGCCACTATAGCCGCGAGTTCCCGGGTTCGACCCAGGTTTCTGGGTCTGATTTTTTATTATTTTAGATGAATAAATGGTTGAAGCGGTGCGGTCATTTACCAATGTCCTGCTAACAGACCTCTCTTTGTCTGAGGTACAGTACAATTTGCCCGTCAAAAAGCGAGGCTAGGTTTTTGTGGCACCCCTCCCCCATCGAAACGTGGGCCGGGGTGAGATTGAACTTCGAAGCTTTTTCATTTTGCTTGGTGGTGAGGAGACGCGTGAGGGAGTTTCCCTGACGCGTGTTGTGTTGATATAGATGTCATGTGACGAGCATGGTAGCTGGCTCTGCCCTACTTGGAACCAGCTTGCTTAGAATTAAAAGCTGCCGATTGTATCTTTCTCTGAGCTCCTGGATTCACAATTGTTTATTTACTGGCAAAAGAAGCTGGCAAGCCATATATTATCTCACAGGATGGACCATCACAGCCTTCTGATCAACTCCGGCCGAGTACGGTTAGTCAAGAAACTGGACTGAGCCAGGGTTCTTTGTGCTGAAGGCAGAACGGACTCCTTGACAGCAAACCGGTCGGAGCTGAAGGCTGAAATGACGGAGGCAGCCCAATCCGACAAGCCAGAGCTTGGGAGCGTGGTCGTCACGGGGGGTTGTGGGTTTCTAGGCCACCACATCGTCGGCCTTCTCGTGAGCTCCTACAGCTGCCAGATAACGGTAATTGACGTTCGAATTACTCAAAATCAACGGCCCGATTCCGATGGCGTAGCTACTTTGACACCGATATTCTCCAGCCAGAAGCTTTGGACAGGATCTTCAAGGAGGCTAAACCAGATGCTGTGATACACACGGTATCCCCGCTGGTATATGGGCGCTCGGAGAGTCGAGCGCTCAACGAGGTGTTCCAGAAGGCCAATATCGAGGGGACACAGTCGATCATTGAGGCTTGCTAGCGGCACAGCGTCAAGGTGTTGGTGTACACCAGTTCTGCAAGCCTTGTGAGCGATGTCTCCAACCTCATCAATGCTGACGAGCGATGGCCGCTCATTACAGGCAAATTGCAGATGGAATACTAAACCCAGACAAAAAATATGAATTTAGACTTGACGATTTTTCTCCAATTATTAACCACATTCTTTCCATAGATCGAAGCAGAACAACTCGTCCTCGCAGCCAACCGTCAGGCGCCCTCCAATCTCCTCACCTGTGCCATCCGACCCGGTGGCATTATCGGCGAGGGAGAGTATTCCTTTGAGATTCTTGTAAAACCTGGATATTGGATCTTCCTGCGAAGTGTCATAGTATCTCAGGGAAAAGCACGGAGATTTCGAATCCAATGAGCAGAAGGGAAGATAGTGAGAATCGTTGCTATTCCGGTGATCCAGGTGAAGATGTACAGTACTGGTCCTTGTATGACTTTTTTGTCCTTGCACAACAGATACTGTGCAACCTATGAAAACTTAACATGTACCTAGTGTGCAATGTCACGCGGCATACCTGCAGCACATGAGAATGAAAGTTGTAAACGCCCCGAAGTGGCAGACTTGTGAACGCCACTGATCACGTGGGATTGCCAGAGATGCAAAATACTGCTCCGTACCTGTATCAACAAATAATTAATTTCAACTTTGATTGGCTATAGGTAATGAAGATCATGCATGTCTGAAAAATCGCCATTCTAAATCCTGCGCAGGAGGGTCAACAAACTCGAACGTTACCACATCTTCCTTATCAATCAAATGATGGACCTGGTCTGATACTGACGTCAGCGTTGTGAGTCGGTCGGTGCTTATCGATCTGCCAAGATGTGGGGGATCTCGTGGGCGAACGCGACCGCAGCACTCGCTGCGCTTTCCGCCTCCATCAGACCCAGACTCTGGCTGGTCACTGCCGGCTCCAGCCCTGTTGTTGAAGAATTTGAAGAAAGATATAATTTGACCACTCAGGTCCTGACGGAGCCCTTTCCATACAGTTTCCCGCTGCTGGGCGAAGATGGATCGAAATTGTTCCCAATGCCTGATTGCCATGGGTTCAAGCTGGAGGAGGCCACCGTAGATCAGATACAGGCGGCTCTGAGCTCGGGAGGGTTGACGAGTGTCCAGCTGGTGGGATGTTATCTGGATAGGATCCATCAGGTTGATGGCTATTTGAGGTACGGTTGGAATGTTATTACTGTACTTGGTTTCTGACCCGTTTGCTCTCTTCTCCGTACCACGATCTGTAATGCTGATCGTCCTGTCAGTTCGACCCTACAACTGAACCCAGAAATGTTCAAGATCGCAGAACTCCTAGACCGGGAGCGCATCCAGGGCCACGTCCGCGGCCCCCTACACGGCATCCCATTCATCGTCAAGGACAACATCGCCACCAAGGACCGCATGGAGACCACCGCCGGCAGCTATGCGTTGCTCGGGTCCATCGTGCCTCGGGACGCACACGTCGTCTCGCGTCTCAGGGCCGCGGGCGCGTTGCTGCTCGGGAAGGCGGCCATGAGCGAGTGGGCCGATATGCGCAGTAGCAACTATTCCGAGGGCTACTCCGCGCGCGGTGGGCAGTGCAGAAGCGCCTACAACTTGACTGTTAATCCTGGGGGTAGCAGTTCCGGGTCGGCGGTTGCTGTTGCTGCTAACCTTGTTAGCTTTGCTTTGGGGACTGAGACGGATGGGAGTGGTAAGAAGTGTACCTAAATTGGATTGAACTGTATGATCCATGGTCTTATAAAACTGATTAATGTACCCAAAGTAATCAACCCCGCGGAACGGAACGGCATCGTGGGCATAAAGCCCACCGTGGGATTGACGTCTCGCGCCGGCGTGATCCCCGAATCGTCCCATCAGGACACCGTCGGGACCTTTGGCCGCACCGTCGCCGATGCCGTGTACGCTCTCGACGCCATATACGGCCCAGATCCCCGTGACAACTACACCCTCGCTCAGATCGGCAAAACGCCCCCAGGCGGCTACTCCCAGTTCCTATCCAACCGATCCGCCCTCGAGGGCGCCGTCTTTGGCCTCCCGTGGAAGACCTTCTGGGCGCTCGGCGACGCGGCGCAGATCGCGCAGCTCGTGGACCTGGTCAGACTCATCGAGGGCGCCGGCGCGGCGATCATCAACGGCACGGAGCTGCCGAACTACAGGACCATCGTGTCTCCCGATGGGTGGGACTGGGACTACGGGACGACGCGCGGGTTCGCGAACGAGTCCGAGTACACGGTCGTCAAGGTTGATTTCTACAACGATATCAAGAGGTATCTCTCGGAGCTCGAGAACACGAACATTCGCTCGTTGGAAGATCTGGTCCAGTACAATCTTGACAACTACGGCTCCGAAGGCGGCCTCCCGGGCGTCCATCCGGCCTTTGGATCCGGACAGGACGGCTTCCTGGACTCTCTGGCGACAAAGGGCATCATGGGCGAGACGTACTTCCAAGCGCTCTCATTCTGCCAGAGATCGACCCGTGAAGACGGGATCGACGCCGCACTCCGACGACACAACAACGGGGAGCAAAAACTACTGGACGGGCTGCTCGTCCCGCCGGACGTGGGCCAGACGTATCAGATCGCCGCGCAGGCCGGGTACCCGATGATCACCGTCCCGGCCGGCGTCAACGACGAGTCCGGGATGCCGTTCGGGCTGGCGATCATGAACACGGCGTGGTCGGAGCCGGCGCTGATCCGGTACGCCAGTGCGATTGAGGACCTGCAGGTCCGGTCGGGGACGAGGTACAGGCGGTCGTTGCCCACCTGGCGCGGGTATCTGGAGAGGAATCTTCCGGTTATTAATGCGTGAGTTTTATTACTGGAGTTTTCGTAGGCATTTTTTGGATATAGATAGACAAACGTTTTTCTAAATGGTCTGCACGGATATTAATCGCTTGAAACAATACAAGAAAGGTACTGCTCTCACATTCTACGCGTCTTTCTAACCATATATACCAAACATGCCTTTATCCACTGGACCATATGCATGTACGGTACATATCAAAGTATGTGCATCCCATATTCCAGACATAATACAGAAAAGTCAACGACTCATCCTGAATAAACTGTTCAACCGTCCTTTCCATCAGAAGACTGAGAAGCGAGTAATTGGAACCCCTTGACCAGCCCCATGGCTGACCCGGCAGCTATCCCTCCCACCAGGACCATCTGCACCCCGCCTGAGACACCCCGCCGGATGCACCGTGCCCCCTTCCACCCGGCGACGAAGCACGTCTTGACGTACCCGAACACGAACAGGGCCACCACCATCGTGGCGATGGACCAGCGCAGGGCGAGGAACGCCTCGTGCGGCCCGACAAAGAAGTATGGGAGCAGCGGGACGAAGCCGCCGACGAAGTACCCCAGGGCGATGGTCAGGGCGCAGATGAAGGCGCGGGACCCCGAGGGCTCTGGGAGCGTGTGGTGGAAGTTCATCAGGAAGTCGGGGAGTTTTGGAGACTCGGAAAGGTGCGTCGTGAGGTCTGCGACGACGCTGGAAGGGAGGTCGTATGGGGCGAATACGTCCGAGATGGCGGTCGCGATGGACGACGGGTCTGTCAGTGTCTTCTCGCGGGTCTCTTTCAGAGTTGCCCGATATGATTCTCTGAAGTAGAGTAAGGTAAGCTCCCTGGCTTAAGCAGAGTTTTCCAGGGGAAAACGAAAGTTTCTCACTCTTCGCTCTTCGCGCCTAGGTATCCTCCCAGCCCCATGGAGATGGCGCCCGCGATGAGCTCGGCCAGCCCGCCAAAGACGACAACTTTGGTGTCTCCCAGCGCGGACAAGCCCGCTGTCAGGGCAAACGGCACGGTCATGCCGTCCGAGAGACCGATGATGACGTCCGATATTACCCTGGAGTCGACGATCTTGAGGCCGCTTTTCTCATTTTGCTTGCACACGCCAGAACTCTCCGACCCAGCCGACTCGACGTCGCATGGTCTCTGTGTGAAGGGGAGTCGAGACTCCTTCTCCGGATCGATAGAGGAATATGTCTCTGAAAGAGGGATATAATAACGGGAAAAGAGAGACTTGAGAGAGGCTAGTGACATGGTTGTTTTCTTTCGAAACGAAGGCCCCTCAGACAAGATCTATTAGCTTTGCAAACGGGGTCTATATCCTGAAATTCCACCGGGAAGCGAAAAAAATCTGGGGAAACAGTCCTGGCCAGGAGGATCCATGACCACTTGCTCTGCATCAGGAAGAAGATGAAGGGACCGGAGGAGAGCAGAAGGACGCGATCACAAGACTTGACCCGAGATGGAAGGAGGATAACCGGTCGGGTCATCCGGCACCTGAAGAGCGCATGGCCATCTTCTGGATCTCAGGGCATCTCTGAACGTGAGCCTATCGAGCCAGCAACGTGGGGTGGGAGGCAGCACGGTGGGCACGGGGCCATCAGAGCCCCGTCCAGCTTCTCCGCGAGGGGCAGCAGACGGCATGCAACCGACCGGGCACGTTGCTGAGATCCGCGCCTCTGATTCGAAGACGCCGCGATCGATGGCGCAGGCGAAGCTTCCGGCGTGCCTGGTGGGGATGTTGCTTGTCCGCCCGCAGGCCTATCGCGCCCGCCGCGTTTCTAAGCGCTGGAGCCGACCCCGGAGTGGCTCCACTTACCTAGAACGGCACGGCCTTAGGGCAAACGGTCTGGCCCGACGGAGATAACATGCATCCCTAATTCTCCGGTATCTGCTACTTTCAACAACCCTGTCGAAAATGCTGTCCCTCCATAGAGAGTGCTAAATTAGCCTCCCATCTGCTGACTCTACTAGTCACTGTTTAATTTCCGTTTTCTCCTGGTCAAATGGCAGCAAAAGGCCCACGTGCTTCATGCGCGTGGTCGATGAGGGACAGATTCCACCCCGCCGTTTGGCTTCGAGAACGATGATGGCTTTGATAACAGACGTGCGGAGTTCTCTGTTTGTGGACAAGCGGAGATTGGCCGAGATGCATCTCAAAAGCACCGACATACCCGACTGCCAGTATATAAATTGGCCATCTGATCTACAGCAGGAGCGCACCTGAAAACGTCAAGCAACCACTGGCTGCGTGAACAGCAAGCACAATGAAGTCGACTCTCACTGTGACGGCCATTTCTGCCTTGGCCGCAGTTGGCTCAGCTCTTCCCCAGAAGCACAGCAATGTCTGGGCTCAGATCAGAGGAAACGTAAGAGTTCTTGCATACTTCTCTTGCTCGGAGGCCCTGCTGACAAGAGTGATGACCCGTTCAGATTAAACATGTCATATATCTGATGTTGGAGAACCATTCCTTTGACAACATTGCAGGCTACTGGGACTTCCACCCGGGCATCGACAACCTGCTCAAGACCACCTACTGCAACGAATACACCAACCCCAACTGGACCGTCTGGGGCGAGCCTCTCGAGATCTGCGCGAGCCCATACGAGGGCGAGGTTCCTCTGGTAGACCCGGACCATGCGTTTGCGGGGACGAGCTACGAGATCTACCGGAAATGGAACCCCACGAACGACGACGTCCCGAACATGGGCGGCTTCATTGAGCGCCAGTCGGAGAAGTACAGCCAGACGCCGGGCGAGGCGGCTTTCGTCATCAAGGCATACGACCAGAAGAAGACGGCAACCCTCGTTGAGCTGGCCAGGAACTTTGCATTCTTCGATGCTTATGTGCGCTTCTTCTGCCCTAGACTTTAATGACGGCAATATGCTTATCAGTCTAGTTCGCGGAACACCCCGGCCCAACCAACCCTAACCGTCAATTTGCGACCTCCGGCTCGACCTGTGGAATGCTCGAGAATGACTTCCAGGCTTCTGGGTGGTTTAACAACGTGACTGGAACTACCTGTGCAGTCTCTATCTTCGAGGCGCTGAGCAAGAAGAACATCACGTGGAAGAACGTGAGTGATCATGCTGGAGTTGAGAGTGGCGAGTTGCTGACTCCTTCAAGTACTATGAGACCGACATCATTGATGCCTACATGTACAAGGTAAGAAAAAAAGGCTCAATGGCAAGATACCCAGAGAATAATCGAGGCTAGAACTGACCGTTCTACCAGTGGGTCCAGGATAACGCCATGGATCGACTTGTCCATGCGGACGAATTCTACCGCGATCTCGAGCAGGGAACCCTGCCGCAATTCTCGTACATCAACCCGGAGTGCTGCACCATCGACTCCATGCACCCGACCAGCAACATGGCTGCCGGCGAGCAGCTGATCAAGCATCTGTACGATGCCGTCCGGAAATCGAAGTACTGGGACAATGTGTAAGCTTGAACCATAGCAATTGCTGCAGACAGTCACTGAGTCTCGCTTCAGCTTGATCATCATCAACTTCGACGAACACGGAGGCTTCGCGGATCACGTCCCCCCTCCAGTCAACGTTCCCCAGCCAGATGACAAGATCACGTTCACTGGAGTCTCCGAGGGCCACAACGTCACCTACGACTTCACCCGTCTCGGTGTTCGGTACGTGCAGATTTCTACCTGGTTGCAGGACGAGCAACTCGCTGATGTACTGTACATACAATAGCGTCCCGGCGTTCATCATCTCCCCATACGTCCCCGCCAACACCCTCATCCACGACGAGGGTACCATGTACGCCGAGAACTCCGCCTACACGCACAGCTCCTTCCTGCACTTCCTCCAGGAGCTCTGGGAACTCGAGGGCCTCAACAACCGTGTCCAGTGGGCCAAGACCTTCGAGTACGTCTTCACAAACAAGAAGCGCGAAGACGCGCCCATGACCCTGCCCACGCCGACATGGTACGGCGGCAGCACCGGCCCGCAGCCCAAGCCGTTCTACAAGCTGAACCAGAACTACGATTACTACGCGAACCTGTAGCTGGTGACCGCGATGGTGGGAACCTGATATCTTGTCCTGGAGTTGGAGATCCATCCCCAGTTGATATTGTAGCCTACCTACGCTGGGCACCATAGACACTATATACGGGCTATGGAGTACAACATTGTTTTGGGTATCTTTATGTATGTACTGTACTATGGTTAAGACATCTATGTATCACACAGCGATACTCATGTACTGTACAATGACGCCCCCATTCTTCAAAGACGTATGTAATCCTCGCATCCCTGTGGATAACGACCTCGTCCACTAGCGAAGTATCTTCTTCGTGGAGATCGACGAGGGAGTCCCCCCGACGTTCCGCGACGTGCCAAGAGGTCTACCACTCTTCCCTCGTATGTAGAACGTGCTAGCATTTTCCAATAGTAGAGAATCTATTAATACAATCCTACTTTTTTTTTCTCTTTCTTTCAACGTTGCAATTCAGGACATGTCCACATCACGTGTCGCACTGACAACCTTGGAACGCCGTCCAGGATAGACGACCGTCAATCCACTAGGCAACCTCCCCCAAACCATAGAAGCTTCAGTACGAGTACAGACGCTAAATTCTACACTGCGTCGGCGATCATGACGAAAATCCGATATCACAGTTCCCACAGCTGCAATGTAAAGAGGATGGCCGCGGCTCTTCAGCGATCACGGTCCGTGACGTTGGGGTCTAAGTGACAATGGACAACGAGCAAGTTGAAGTACCGACCGAAGAGGATGAGGATGATGATAATGCACCAGAGCAGACACTCTTACGGGACCCGGGAGACCTGAACCCTGCCCTCTTTGATCCCGTGTGGATACACGGCGAACCATTCCAGGGAGAAATACCGGAAGATATCCAGGAGTATCTGGATGGCAATCCTAGTATGTACTGTACATGTCCTCCTGTTTCTTCTAACTGCAACTTGTCCGAAAATGACTAACTCGATTTAAAAATAGCGCTTGTGCAAATGATCGGCTCCGCTCGCAGCATCTTCTACCTAAGAAGGTACGATGACCTTGTCAGGGTGATTGACGACCTTGCATACTGTCTCCAGGATGAAATCGTAGTGGTTCCCGAGGGCTGTCATCCTGGTGCCTTCCTGGTGGAACGCTATGTGCAGGAACGGAAGATTCCATGTGACGTGGCGGACAGATATATTGGTGCAGGCGCTATCAGTAACACAGAAGTCCAAGTCTGGGCCACGAGGACGATCCCACAGCAGATAACCCGAGACGTTCGGTCTTACAGAATTGGCGATCTCTATCCCAATGCACGAGTCCATTGTTGGCCTGAGTCTGTAAAATGCGTCCGTGTGAAGAACCAGAGGTCATTTTTTGTCCCCGTGACACGCTCCGCATCCAACGACAATGATCTCGGACCCGGAATATACGTCGCAGAGAATTTCGCCTACGCGGAAAACCTATGCAGGCTCGAATGGTGCTGTGATGATTTTCAAAGATCCTGACTATCGGGGCCTGAATGTGTGGAGACCGAACATTGACGAATGGAACCAGTTAACAGCAACCTGGTTCGACTTGCCGTTGAACGATGTATCGTTGCCACGAGACTACAAGACCGCCGACGTCGTCATCGGTCCCGTTTCAATCGGCCAGACCATGGCGCGCCATAGGAAGCAATTCCTGACGCAGGGTACAGATATCCAACATGTCTTCGTGAGCCATCGGGGATGCGAACGGCTTCGGGATTCTCTCGTTACGATTGTGTACATCGAAAACTAGTATCAGGTCTGGGGGAAGATTAGTGGATCGTTCCGTCCTTTTTCTTTGTGGGTCAATGGGTTTGAGGGCATTAGCAAACAGTTTCCGAATCTTTCTATTGCTTAATTTAATGGAGTGGATCGGACGGAAACAATTTGAGCGCGAAAATTCATGATTAAGAAAAAAAAAAGAGGGCAAAAAAAGGACTGAGATCAAGTCCAACAGGGACCTCTTCAATTTGCAGGCGGCTTCTGATGGAACAATAAGGAGAATTTCTAAGTTTTGAATTGAGATGGGGCCCTCCATTAGCATTAGCATTTTGGGCCCACACTTGGTGCAGATCCTGTGGAGTAGTACGAAGCTTAATTATAATAGCATCAAGCATCACTATGGGTACCGTGCCAAGAAGTCTACTACTGTCGGACTGTTCGAACCTCGTAATCCGAAGGTATGATGATGAAAGCTCTGATTTTCTTAATCTACCTATCTGACTAGCTATTTATCCCATGAACTAGGGGGCCATAACAAAGGAAAATGTGCGATTATAAGCGAATAT
>Ga0207767_1000415_pt1 | contig 28733 bp, 33 predicted proteins | sample HigsolmetaGSP17D_FD_184845 | JGI IMG/M metagenome (GOLD analysis project Ga0207767, IMG submission 184845) | High solid enriched microbial communities from the Joint BioEnergy Institute, USA - SP1-7-D (SPAdes) | ecosystem: Engineered > Bioreactor > SSF (Solid state fermentation) > Aerobic >... | reverse complement strand
CATGTTCATCATATGCCTTTTTCCATTTATAAAATGTACTCTTTTTCACGCCAAAAAATTTATATGCTATAGAGTTATTTCCATATTCTTTGGCATATTTTAGAACTTGTAGTTTTTTACTATAAGTTAAATAAGCTGCTATTTCTTTTGTCTTTTTAATCATCATAAAGCTATATTAGTTTTTTACTAATTTAGTCTACGAGGATATGACGTACCCACATTGGAGGAGCTTCACCGATTGGAATGCCTGCTGAAATCCGAAAAATTGAAAGCTATAACCCTACTTTGCAATTAGGAATAGGTATAAATGCAACAAAGTGGCTCAACGATAAACGTGAATTAGGTGTTCGTGTCGGATTAAACGTAGAAGGTCGTGGAATGAAAACACAAGCGAAAGTAAAGAACTATTACACACAAATACAAAACGATACTGGAGCACAAACCAAAGGCTTTTTTACAGGACATGTCATTACCGAAATGGATAATGCTTATGTCTCTATGCCGGTTCTATTGGTATGGAACGCGTCTACAAAATGGAATTTATATGGCGGATTTTACTTTTCTGCCTTGATTGATAAATCTTTTTCAGGATATATTTACGATGGTGTTTTTAGAGAAGGAAGTCCAATCGGTGAACCTACAACATTTGAAAACACAGCAAAAGGTTTGTACGATTTTTCTGATTATTTAAGTCCTTTTCAATTTGGAAGCCAACTAGGAACTGAATATAAATTAAAGAATCATTTCAGTTTATTTTTTGATGTAACAATGGCTCACAAACAGGTTTTCAAAAAGAATTTCGAAGCCATTTCATTCAAAATGTATAACATATATGGAAATGCAGGATTTGCATATAATTTTTAATTCCTCAAGCATAATATTAAAATAATTCGAACTTACAGGTAACATACATCAAACAAAAGCGTCTATAGAATAGAACACGCTATCAACGTGTTATTCGCTAAAATTGATTTTATTACGTGTACGTTTATGAAAACCGAAATTATACAACCTCATCATCCTGAATTAAAAAATATCGTTCAGTATTTCATCCTTTTCAAATCTAAAAAAGATGAAAAGATTGACTATTCAACTTTCCCTAACACCAATTTGTGTCTTGCCATTTACAAACAGAATAAAATCATTCTCGAACAGAATAAAACAAACAAACATCTTTTTACCTTAAAAGGAAATGCTACATACAAAAGTTATTTATCAGGATTTCACGAATCTAATCTTAATGTAAGCATTGATGCTTCTTTAGATGAAGTTTGCATCATTTTTCATCCAGCTGCGTTACGCTTATTTACAAATATTTCGTACGATGAATTAATTAAAAGTGATGAAGTTTTCGAAATGATTTTCCCAAAATTTGCAACAGATTTTACAGAACAATTATTTGAGGAAAAGAATTCGTTGAAAAGAATTTCAATGCTCGAACATATATTATTGAAAAGCTTAAATCAAGATTATTTAAATACTAAAACTAAAGAAATCTTATACCTTATTCAACAAACAGATGAATTAAAAGTTGGTCCTTTAGCCAAAAATCTTTCGATGAATGAATCGACCTTGTATCGCCTGTTTATGAATCAAATTGGGCAAAGTCCAAAAACTTTTTTGAAAACAGTTCGATTTAGAAAAGCGCTAAATTCTATTCTCCATTTCGAAAAAGAAAAACTTACGCATATCGCTTACCAAAATAATTACACCGATCAATCTCATTTTATCCGCGATTTTAAAGAAATTACGGGACAATCGCCCAATCAATTAAGAAATAAAACAAGCATTCAACAAGAACAATTGGCTTGGATTTATGCGCAACATTAAGCTGCACGATTTTTACAATTTTTTCTTTGTTCTATACTTTTTCTTTGTTATAAATAAAATACAACATATGAAAAATCTTATTTTGATTAGCTGCTATTTGATTGCCTTCAGCTTTTGTTCATCAGTTTTTGGACAACAATTTTCGATAAATGGAAAAGTGATCAATCAACATGATAAAGCACTTGAATTTGCTGATATTCTTCTTTTTAAAAATGATAGTTTACTTATCAATCAAGCATATACAGATAGTCTGGGATTATTTTCTATGAAAACAGATGCTGGAAATTATTTACTTAAAATAGAACAGTTTGGCGTAGAATTTTATTCAGAAGAAATAGAAATTAAACAAGATAAAGACTTAGGACTTATCAAAATTCAAGATGCTACAACTTTAGAAGGTGCAACGGTTACAGCAAAAAAGAAACTAATTGAACAGAAAGTTGATCGTCTGGTTTGTAATATCGAAAATTCTATTGCTTCGCAAGGAATGTCTGCTTTGGACGCTTTACGAAACACACCAATGGTGAATGTACTGAATGATAATATTTCTATTGTAGGAAAAGGAAATGTTTCGGTTATGGTGAATGACAGAATGCTTAATTTATCAGGAAGCGAACTTACTAATTATCTATAATCGCTTCGTTCTGATGATATTGCGAAAATTGAAATCATTACAACTCCTCCTTCAAAATATGAAGCACAAGGAAATAGTGGAATTATTAATATTATTCTAAAGAAAAATCCTAATATTGGCTGGAGCGGGAGTGTAAATTCTTCGTATCAAAAAAATTCTTACAGTGGCTTCAGAACAGGTGCTACAGTGAATTATCAATCGAAAAAATTAAGCACTTCGTTGAAATTAAGGCAATTTGATATGGCTTATAAAGCCGTTGGAGCTCGAGATCTTTTAAGCAAAACTAACAGTGTCTACAACTCGGAAACAAGAAAAGATACGCCCGATGGTTTTGGGTTAAACTACAGCCTTGATTATAAAATAAATGAGAAACAAAACATCGGTCTTATTTACGACTATTCCAATCAGCATTATAATATGAAGACGGATGGACTAAGCCATTATGAAACAAATTCTATTATAGATTCTACATTAGTAACCCTTCAAAAACAACGTTGGACAACACCAACACATACTTTGAATACTTATTATGACATAAAATTGGACAGCATTGGTAAAAAACTAAGTTTTACAGCGAATTACTTGAACGATAGTCCTAATAAAATCAACAATTTAAATACTTTTAACAACACGAATCAGCATAATGCTATTGTTCGAAATAATAGTAAAATGAAATATGCGATTTATTCGGTACAATCAGATCTTACGCTTCCTTACAAATGGCTGAACATAGAAACTGGAGCAAAATATACACTATTGGATAACAAATCGAATGTGGAATACTATGAATTTGATGAAGCAGATTTTGTTTTGAACCCATCGAATAGCAATATTTTTCATTACAAAGAACACAATTATGCGGCTTATGTTAGCTTTCAAAAAGATTTCAATCAAAAATGGTCAGCAAAAGCTGGTTTACGATACGAATACACTTCGCTAGAAGGTTTTACACCAAATGACGAAAACAGCAGTCTGAAAAAGAACTACGGAAAATTATTTCCTACAGCTTATATCAGTTACAAACCAACTACAAATCATTCGTTCAGTATCAATTATTCCAAAAGAATAAATCGTCCCAATTTTCAATCTTTAAATCCATTCCGTTGGTACACGAATCCGTATATGTATTACACAGGAAATCCTAAATTACAACCATCATTTAATGATAATATTGAACTAAATTATTCGTACAAAGGAAAATTTACATTTGGACTTTACAATCAATTTAGCCAAAATAACACATCGAATATTGCACGTTTTTCGGACGGAATTTACAGCAATGTAATAGAAAATAGTTATGACCAAAACAGAACGGGATTCAATATTGGATATTACAACACATTTTTCAAAATTTGGGAAACCTCAATCAATGCAAATGCATCTTATACAATCACAAAACCGACCATTTCTGAATTGGAAAAACTGAAAGTTTATTCGATGTCATATACCTTTTACAACACTATTACATTAAATGAGAATAAAACGTGGTTTTTGATGCTAAACTTCTGGCATTCGCTTCCGTTCACGTATGCCAACATAAAACTGCAAGATCAATTGGAATTTTCGCCAGGCATTAAAGCTTCGTTTTTCGATAAAAAATTACAAGCTAATTTTGTGGTAAATGATGTATTCAAAACGATTAAAAACAAAGGGTATTCGTATAATGGCGATTATCGTTCGGAGTTTAATCAATACAATGATTACCGAGGTTTCAAACTTAGTTTAACATACAATTTTGGAAATAACAAAGTGAAAGAAAACAACAAAAAAGTGAATTTCGAGGAACAAAACAGAGCAAATTAAACTTAATACAAATCTCAAAAATATCAACTTAATTGTTAACCTTTAAATTTCGCCACTATTTATCAAAAAATATAAAAATAGTTATGGTGCATTCCGATGAATATGAGATATTTGTTTGATTTAACACATCAATATAAATTAACAAGAACTAAATTTAATGAAGAAAGCATTAGAAAATTATTCAATTCAATTTATCAAAGAAATTATTCCTGTAACCGTAGGTATTTTGATTGCACTGTTTATTGACAATTGGAACACAAATAGAAAAGACCAAGTGTATATTAATCAAGTTTTTTCAACGATAAAAAGTGAATTGAATGAAACAACGGAAGAAATAAAATACAATATTCCATTGCAAAATTCTTATGTTGATTCGCTTGAATACTATGCTGATAACAAAAGTGTTAACATTTTGGGTGTCACAATGAAATGTAAAGGTGTGTTTATTCCTCAGATTAAAACAAGCGCTTGGAAATCAGTTTCAACTTCCAAAATAGACTTGATAAATTATGATAAAATCACTTCTTTGTCTAATATTGAAGAACAAAAAGACATATTAAAGAACAAAACAGAATTTTTCATGAATTTCTTATACTCCAACTTTTATGAAACAGAAAAGAACAAAAAAGAAACTATCAAAATTTTAATATTAGACATTATTCAAACCGAAAAAACAATTCAACGACAAATTGATTTTTATAATAAGAAGTAAGGTGAAAGATGGATACAACTCGGATACAGAAAAGTAGTATTTTCGATATACACTAATTCATCTTAATCCTAAACTTACTATACAAGAGAGTTTTGATAATTAAAACTCCTATTATAGTTTTTCCATCTTTTATTCAATTTTTCTGATTGTAAATGCGCAGCATTTGGAGTTAAATAATCACAACTTACTTGTGGTCTCAATTCATTATATGATTTAAGACTATTATTAACTTTAATCTTTGTCTGATCAAAACCTAATGAGCTTTCATACAGGTTAAACTCCATTTTAATCATTCCATTAACCCTTTCTGCCATTGCATTTTCATAGGGATCACCTTTTTCGATCATACTTATGAGCAATAAATCTCTGATCTATAATTTCGCATCCAAACATCAATTTCCTAAACCATAAATTCTAGTAACTTCTTTTCTTGGTAAACCACTTTCAACTTTTTCTGTTTTTTTCATACACTTGCAATTTGTGTATAGCTAATTCAGGACAAGTCATATCCTTTAATCCTGAAATGACTCCAGACGAATTCAAATTTTGTTCTTTACTCAAATTAGGTTTTACAACAAAAGATATTACAGAATACAACAACCTTGCAATAAGAACTGTGCAAACAAGAAAAAGTAGATTAAGAAAAACCTTTGACATCTCTTCTGAAATCGATTTATACAAATGGATTGACGAAGTTTGAAGGATGAATGACATAGCTAAATCACCTCTATTTACAAGAAGTAAAAATATTTTATGTAAACAATATTCATAAACTTTAACACATTGATTTTTAAGTATTCATTCCAAAAATGAGACATTTTTCTTAAATTAGTATTTAAACGAATGAAATATGAAAATCTTATATACTTTATTTACAATTATTTGTTTATCGCAATTTAGCTATGCGCAATATTTTACTTTAACATCAAATGGATTTGTTTCATCTAAAGATAAAACTGATTATATCGTAATTGATAAACCAAATACCAAAAAAAATGAGTTATACAGAATTGTGTTGTCAGCCTTATCGAGTATGTACAAAGATCCAAAGAAAGTATTGAGTTTAGCCGAAAATGAAAGCATAACAATAAATGGATATGAGCAAGAAGCTTTAACTGTAAAACAAAAAATGAATTATATGCAAATAGGAAAGTCAAAGATTGAATATGACTTATCTTATTCGATTACAATTCTCTTTAAAGATGATAAAATTCGAATTAATCGACCTTCTTTTGAAGCAAGAAAGTGGAATTCGAGCATAGGAGATTATTATTATCTCGTATTGAATCCAACAAGCAAAAACAAAAATTCTATCTATAATAAAAAGAATGAAGTCGATTATCCTGATGCAGTAACTGGTTTGGAGAATCATTTTAATAAATTAATTCAAGAGATTTTAGATAAATCGAATAAAATTAATAATTGGTAAAAATTATAGAACCTCTCTATAGAAAATAAATTCAAAAATCTATTCTTTAGCCCATATATTTGTTCTCTTTTACCTATCCTACTCTACGATTTTTTTTGCTTTATTGGCTTTCGAATCATTCCTGCAATCATTAATCTTATTTTTTAGTTCGGTGTTTAATTCCCTTAAAATAAAAAAGCGAATCAAATGATTCGCTTTCATAAATTAAAAATTGTATGTAAAACTTAGATTAAAAGTTCTTCCACGTCCAGCGTAATAAAACAATTCTGGAACTTTATATGCACTATACAAAACTTGTGATTTTGCGCTCCAAATTGTTTGATAATCGGTATTAAAAATATTCTGAACACCTAAATTAATTTTACCAAAAGGTAATTTGTAAGCAACCATTAAATCTGATGTATTGTATGAATCGATCACATTTTCCAAACCATCTGTGTATTTGAAACTTTGTAAAGTTTGAAATCTAAAATTCCAATTATCAAATCCATAACCTGCATAAGCTGTAAATTTAGAAGGTCCAGAAGTTGAAACATCTTGTTTTTGCCAATCACCATTTTTCTCCACTTCAGATTTGATTAGCAATGTATTTGCTCCAACATAAAATCCTCCGTTCGTATAAGAAACCTCTGCTTCTACGCCCATATTTCTTAATTTTTGATCAACCACTTCTACCCAAAGATTTAGTCCATCACGTTTTAAAGCAATATTTTTGTCGGAATTACTGATAAATCCAGAGATTTGTCCTTTAAATCCATTATTTGTTCTGAAACGATAACCAAGTTCAAATTGTCCTGTTTTCACACCAGAAAGAGGAGAATCTTTTACATTCACACTCGAACTTAAATCCCAATTATTGGTTGCAGAATTAAATTTATAATTTCCATATCCATAAAATTTTGATGGATCAGCTAATGAAACTCCTTGTGAATAAGTTGTCCAAATTTGGTTCAATTCATTAATTTTATATAACAAACCAGCATTTAGCATCGTCATATTATAGCTACTTTTTCCACCTGGAATATAATCGGCACTGTTTCCATAACCATTAGCGATTTGCAATTGTTGAGTAGAACCAATAAAATCATCCAACTTAATTGAAATATCTTGGTAACGAATTCCTCCCGAAACTTTCAATTGGGGTAAAATATCATACTCAGCTTGCGCATATCCAGCAAAACTTGTAGAATGATTAGTTGGATAACGATCAATCGTTAAAACAGTGTGATTAATCATTCCTCCACTTGATAATGACTTCTGAGAATCAAATACATTTTGTTGACCTTCAAACTTTTCAAAATCAACATCTGCACCGTATGTTAATTTCAATTTTCCCCAATCTTTGACCAAAACAGCTTTTAGACCCGAATAATACGTATCCTGTTGAGAAGCCGACATATAAGGACTTGTCCCAGAAGGCAACGTTAAATTACCTGGGAATGGATAAAATCCTAATTTTTCAACACGAGAAGCAAATTGAACATACACATCTTGCCCTCCTAAAATATTAGTTCCATTATAACTCAATGTTCCCATTACACGCTCTGTTCCTGGATTTTTATCCGTATCAAAACCATCACGCATCTCCAAAACAGAAGCATCTCCTTTGGTTAAAACACTAATGTTTTCACCTAAATATAAACTACGATCTCCACTATATTTGGAACGATAATATTGCACAGATCCATTGATTTGATGCTTCGGATTGAATTTATAACCTGCTGTTGCCAACACATCAATAGATTGATTATATTGTAAATCTAATTGCGAAATATCTGCAAATATTTGATCTCCATCTGCATCATAAGCTCCACCATTTTGTTGAAATGCAACAGCCAAACGTCCCGTAAATTTATCATTTTTGTAACCAATAGATTGAGCAACGCGCCAATCATGATCATCACTTCCTGAAAAACCTGTACGTAAACCAAGTTCTGTTTCGCCACTAATTCCATTTTTTAGTGCTTTTTTCGTCACAATGTTGACAATACCACCTGTCGCATTTCCGCCATAAATTGCGCTTGCACCAGATAAAACCTCAACTCTTTCGATATTAAACGGATCAATTGCATCTAATTGACGACTTATGTTACGGATACTGTTTAAAGAAACTCCATCTATCATCACCAGCATTGAACGTCCACGCATATTTTGACCATAATTTGATCTTCCTTGCGAACCAACATCCATCCCTGGAATCATAATCGCTAAAGCTTCTTTTAATGGAACACCATTTTTAGCTTGTTGTGCAATTTGTTCTTGATTGATCACCCAAACAGTTCCTGCCAAATCAGATATTTTAGTAGGTTTTCTTGAAGCAACTACCACAACATCATTCAAATCTGTGGATATACTATCATTCGTTTGGGCATATGACAGCGAGGCACTCCCCAATAAAATTGTTAAACAGATGATATTTTTTTTCATAGTGTGTTTTTAAATAATTTATATTTGCTGCAAATATAATTTTTATTTATTCTAAATTAATTTTTATTAATGAAAAAATATTTTCTCTTCTTTCACAAATGGTTTGGATTATTTACAGGTATTATTGTTTGTATTGTGGCAATAACAGGAGCTATATTTTGTTTTCAAGATGAAATAAAAGATACTCTTTTTGATTATAGAAAAGTCGAGATTGTTCATCAACCATTCATAAAACCAAGTAAAATTATCCATAAAGTACAAGACAAAAATCCTAAACATGTTGTGCTTCGAGTGATGTATATGGATAAAGATCGATCAACGGTTGTGATGACGATGGATGATAAAAAAGAATCTTACTTTGTGTATATTAATCCATATTCAGGGAAAATTTTACATCAAGAAAATATGAAACAAGATTTTTTCTTGGTGATACAATACATTCATATGAATCTTTTATTGGGTGATATCGGAAAAAATATAATTGGTTTTTCAACTGTTATTTTTATCATGATTATGATAAGCGGTTTAATTCTTTGGTGGCCCAAAAAGAGAAAACAAGCTAAAAATGGGTTAACGATAAAATACAAAGCAAAATGGAAACGTATCAATTATGATTTGCATAATGTACTGGGATTTTATGCTTTTAGTATTGCATTTATTGTCGCTTTATCAGGTATTGCATTTAGTTTCAAACCTGTTCGCAATTCATATATGCAAATCGTTAATCTTGGAAAATCATTTCCAAATGAAGAAAAAGGATATGTCTATCAACCTAAAAAAATGTTAGAAAACAATTACACTATTGTTGATTCTGCATATGCTTATAGTTTAAAAAATAGTCCAACAGCTTCTATGTATTGGATTTATTTACCCGTACCCGAAAAAAATCCTTTGGCCATAAGAGCGTATCATAAAAGTTTGCGTTATTATGCGGTTAACGAATATCAATTTGATTCGGAACAATTTCAGGTTTCTCAATTAATGAATGAGAATTTATCAAATGGTAAAAAGTTTGCAAACTCAATGTACGACATTCATACAGGACAAATATTAGGTTTATTTGGTAAAATATTAGCCTTTACTTCTTCAATAATTGTGGCAAGTTTACCTATTACAGGTTTTATAATTTGGCGAAATAAAAAACGGAAGCAGAAAAGAAAATAATTTTATTCAAACAATTGTTGAATAGATTATAAAATTTATTATTTCTATTAATTATATGTAAATTTTCAAACCAAATTATTACGCTAACATCTTAATACATTTTGTAAATTTGTGCTTCAAAAATAAGCGAATATGCAAGGACCAATTGGTGTTTTTGACTCTGGTTATGGAGGATTAACCGTTTTCAAAGAAATACAGAAAAAACTTCCGCAATACGATTATATCTATTTAGGTGATAATGCTCGTTGCCCTTATGGAATTCGCTCGTTTGAGACAGTTTATGAATACACCAAAGAATGCGTTTTTAAATTGTTTGATTTGGGATGTAACTTGGTTATACTTGCTTGCAATACAGCTTCTGCAAAGGCTTTACGAACAATTCAGCAAAATGATTTACCCGAAGGCAAAAGAATTTTGGGTGTTATACGCCCAACAACAGAATCGATAAATGAATACACAAAGAATAACAAAGTCGGAATTTTAGCTACACAAGGAACTGTTTTGTCTGAATCGTATAAAATCGAGATGAACAAATTTCATTCAACAATTGATGTTTTTCAATTGGCTTGTCCACTTTGGGTTCCTTTGGTTGAGAATAATGAAATTGATAGCAAAGCTGCGCACGATATTGTAGAAAAAGATATTCAACGCTTATTTGATCAATCATCCGAAATCGATACAGTTGTATTGGCTTGTACACATTATCCGCTTCTTCTTCCTGTTATTTCGCAATATGTACCAGAAAATGTAACAATTCTTTCGCAAGGAGAATTGGTCGCGAATAAATTAACTGACTATCTACATCGTCATCCCGAAGTAGAAACACAATGTTCAAAAAATGGGCATCTTACATTTTATACGACAGATGATGCGAAAAGTTTTGAAGCAAATACAACAATTTTTTATGGTCAGAAAATTACTGCTTCACATTTAGATGTTTAAAATATTTTTCCAGAAAATATACCAATAAAAAACCGAGCTAATGCTCGGTTTTTTTATTATGCTTTTGGACAAATTATGAAACTGCTTCTACATTCAGAATTTCATATTTTTTTGAGCCATCATTTGCTGGCCATTCAATTACATCACCAATTTTATAACCAATTGTTGCTAAACCTTCGTCCATTAAAATAGAATGGCGATTTTTTTTCGGTTTTGCTTTTTCTGGGCTAACAAAATTTAATTGATATTCTTGATTTGAATTTAATTCTTTTATTGTTACTTTTTTCCCAACAGTTACAATATTATCAGCCAAATCTCTTCTCAAAATTTGTTCTGCATGACGCAATTCTTTTGTCAAGATATTTTCTTGTTCTGCTGTTACTTTTTTTCTTCTTAAATGGTCTTTAATTAAATCGTATAATCCTGTTGTTAAAATAATATTTGTTGTCATTTTGATAAATTCTTAGTTAAACTTTCAATCATTCGAAGAAGATTCTCTAAGACTCAAATATCAAATTACCGAAAATAAAATTCGCTAAAATTTGATACAAATCTCCTTACAGAAAATTGAAAATAATTGATAATTGAAAAAAATAGAAGGTTCCCTGTCTCGAGTCGTAACAGGGATTAGTTGATAAACTCTTTCGAGCTTCTTAAGAAAGTATCATCATGCAAATATGCCAACGACAAAAACAACCACGATTGGTTGTTTCTTCTATAGATGTCGATAAAATTTGCCATAAATTGATGCTAAAATGATTAATTCAAAGTTACGATATCTTTCTCAATCTAAAAAATATAAACCTTTTAAGATTATTTAATTAATATCATTTCAATAAAAAGGAACTTGAATTTAATTTCAGAAAAAACTGATAATCTTCATTTTCAAAATAAATAAAAACTGTCTAATTTTATAAAAATTTTAAGGAATTGAAATCTTACCTTTTCATATTAACTGTTGTTCTAATAACTTGTAGACCATTGCTACCAGTTATTGACTATTTAGTGAATTATGATAAGATTTCTAAAGAATATTGTATTAATATAGAGCGTCCAGAATTATTGTGTAATGGCGTTTGTTATCTGAAAGAACAGATTTCCAAGACTGTTACTGATGAACAAAATGATGACAATAAAATTCAAGTTTCTTTACGCACAATTGATTATTTTATCTATCAACCTACCTTCGAAATTAATACATCTAACTTTACAAAATCTATTGAAAAAATTTCGACTTTCGAATTAGCTTTCGAAACTCAATATCAATTAGATCAACAACTTCAGCCTCCTATTTGATAAATAGCCCATATTTATCAAATTATTATCTCATTAACATTTAATCAAATTGACATTTCATATAAGATTTGTCAAAAGTTTCAATTGTTTATTGATTGCATTGTTCGTGCTTTTAATTGGTTTTCGATCATTAATTCCTTTTACTGTATTCATTAGTACTCAGGAGAAGATTATTGATGAATATTGTATCAATAAAGAGCGACCAGAAATGCAATGCAATGGAAAATGTTATTTATCGAAGCAACTAAAAGAAACAGAACAAGAATCTGATTCGGTTTTAGTAAAGAATATTCGATTTGCAGAAATTTATATACATTTCGAATGCTTAGATATTCCATTTATTCAAGATTTTATTGTAAAAATAAAACATCGATTCTTTTGGCTATCACCTTATTCTATCGATTGGGTTTTTAAATATCTAAAACCTCCAATTGTTTAATTAATAGAACAAATATCCAGTATTGGAGAACAATAATTGTTTTCCAACAGCATTTTTATTCAAAAAAATTAAACAATTATTACAATGAAAACAATCAAATATTTTTTAAACTTATCATTTATCGTATTACTTACTTTATTTACTTCCTGCAACAACGATGATGATTTCTCTGAAATTAAATCAACTGAAACAGGTAAAATTCAATTAAAGTTTGAAAATGGATTTGATAATTTAGGAGGAATTGTTTTAGATCAAACAACGCAAACCTCATCAAACGGACAAAAACATAAATTAACAACATTAAAATATATCATTTCTAACATCACATTAATTGACGAAAAAGGGAATGAATTTGATTATCATAAAAACGATCCAGACAAAGGCGCTTTTGTTATTAATCAAGATTCTGCAGTAGCTAATGTCGTTTATTTAAATTTGGATAATATTCCTCAAAATAAATACACAAAAGTACGTTTTGGACTTGGTGTTTCTCAGAAAGCTTATTTATTAGGCCAGACTGGACAAGCTACTTTTTGGGAAAAAGCAAAGAAAAATGGAATGACTTGGTCTTGGGCTGCTGGTTATGTTTTCTTTAAAATAGAAGGTTTTTATGGGAAAACTACTACAGATACTTTCTTCTTAACTCATACTGGAAACATGGGAGATATTAACAAAAATAATGTTCAAGATTTATATAGAGAAGTAACTTTAGATTTGCCTACATCTGCACGAGTAACTTCTAAGATTAAGCCATCTATTCATATTATGGCAAATCATACCTATTTAAGTGGTGATCATAAATTAATTTTAGATGAGTCTAACAATAACATTATGGGATCTTCCAACTTTGCACAATTGGTAACAGAAAACATACAAAATATGTTTCGAGTTGATCATGTACATAACGACGAAAAAAATCAATAAAGTTTATAGCGGTGTTTATAAAACACCGCATAATTCTACAAACAATGAATAAAATAATAACAATTATTTTCAGTTTATTCATCTTGTTAAGTTGTAACGATGATGATATTGATTATGGACAGATCGTTGATGAACCTTATCAATTAGAAATTCCTTCTTATTTTCCTAAAATAACATTTGATACAGATAAATATCCGTTAACTAAAAATGGAGTTGAGTTAGGAAAAAAACTATTTTATGAAGGTCGATTATCTAGAAATAATACTATTTCATGTGCTTTTTGCCATATTCAAGAAAATGCCTTTACTCACCACGGACATCCTGTTAGTCATGGAATTGATGATCGATTAGGAATTCGAAATGCTCCTCCTATTCAAAATTTAGCTTTTCTAAATCGATTTATGTGGGATGGCGTTATTCATGATTTAGCTCAACAACCAATTTCTCCTATTACAGCTGAAGAAGAAATGGATACAACTTTTCCCGAAATCATTAAGAAATTATCATCAGATTCTTCTTATCGAAAAATGTTTAAAAATGCTTTCGGAGATGATAAAATCGATGCAAATCGTATTCTCAGCGCATTAGGACAGTTTATGGCTTCAGTTGTATCAAAAGATTCTAAATATGATCAATATTTAAGGAAAGAGACAAATTTAACCGAAACCGAAAAAAAAGGTTTACAACTTTTTCAACAGAAATGTTCAAGCTGTCATAAAGGAACACTTTTTACAGATGAGTCTTTTCGAAATACAGGAATGTATTATAATAAACAATACAAAGATGGAGGTTTATATCGTGTGACATTAGATTCAACTGATTTTATGAAGTTTAGAGTTCCAAGTTTAAGAAATATTGAAATGACCAAACCTTATATGCACGATGGTCGATTCTATAGTTTAGAAGCTGTTTTGAATTTTTACTCAGAAGGTGTACAAAATGATAAATATTTGGATTCTCAACTCAAACAAAATAATCGAATTGGAATTCCTATGACAGAAGAAGAAAAAAAGGCAATTATCTCTTTTCTAAAAACATTAACTGATTACTCATTTATTAATAACCCTGCTTATGCAGAATTTTAAATCTATTCAAATGAAATTATATATCAATTTATTTTTCGTTATATTATTTACACCCATTTCATTATTTGCATATACAGATAATGATTCTATTGTAGTCTCTCATTTATATGATTTAGAATTAGATTGTGATGCTTGTGGTTGTTCAGCAACTTCAACCTCAAATGGAATTGAAAATCTTATAAATTCAAATTTCATTGGGATTCGTTACCTTCATCAATCTTATAAAGCTAAAGAAGATGCTTTTTCTAATAAAAGAACACAAAAGCAACAATTTAACACCATTCAATTATGGGCAAGAATTCCAATAAATAATAGAATTGACATCAATGCTAGTATTCCTTACCATTTTCATGATAAAGAAGGTAAAAACTCTTCTTCTATTTCTGGTATTGGAGATTTAAATATGATGGGAATAGTTAAAGTCATTAAATCAAATACAAGTTCTAATGAGCTAAAACATGGATTAAGTGCTGCAATAGGTTTAAAAATTCCAATCGCAAAATTTAATCAAGCAAATGCTGAAACAACCAATCCTAGTTTTCAATTGGGTACAGGAAGTTGGGATACTCAGTTTGCAATAAATTACCAATTAGCTTATAAGAATTCGACTTTACAATTAGTAACAGACTACAACTTGAAAGGAGAGAATAAAAAGAAATACAAATTTGGAGATCAATGGAATCAATTAATTCAATTACAACATCTTTTCATTAACAATGAATTAAAATTACTTGGAAAAGTCGGTTTTCAAAACGAACTTTATTATAAAAATGAACAATTTGGGGAGACGATTCCAAAATCTAAAGGAAAAGCTCAATTTGCGAAATTAGGATTAGAAGCAGCTGCTCGAAAGTTTAATTTTGGTATAGAATATTTTCAACCCATACTTTCTGATTTAAACTCGGGAGAAATCGAAGTAAAAAACAGAATAGGTTTCTTTTTTAATTACAATTTATTTCTATCTAAAAATCAATAACAATGAAAAAAATAGTAACATTAACATTCTTCATCATCTCTTTTTCAATTTTTGCTCAACAAAAACTAAAAGTAAAAGTTGTAAACGAGAAAGATCCTATTTGTGGAATGAATACCGCACAATTCTTAACAGATACTGCAATTTATCAAAAGAAAATTTATGGTTTTTGTAGTAAAAGTTGTAAAGTTGAATTCAAAAAAAATCCAAAAAAATACATGAAGAAAAAGTAAGAGTAAGAAAATAATTTGACAGTAGTTGTACTTGATTCTAAGAAGAATTATTAAGTAACTACTGTCATTTTTATTTAAAATTGTTACTGCTTGATTAGTACTAGCTCTACTTCTACATTCGAATTTGATGTCAACATTTTTAAAATCTTTTTGAAAAACATATTATTTCACTAATGGTTTTTGATTCAATTTCCAATCAGCAATTCCTCCACTATAATTTTCAACTTCAAAACCTTTCGATTCCAAAAAACTTTGTGCAATCGTTGCTCGATCTCCAGCTTGACAATGCAAGACAATTTTTTTAGTTGGATCTAATTCATTGTATCTTTTTGGTAAATAACCGAAAAAAATATGCTTCGCTCCTTCGATATGACCTTCTTTAAATTCTGTTTCCCCTCTAACATCTAAAATCTGAATCTCTTCATTTCCAATGTAATTTTCCATTGTATCTGCGTCGATTAAAATAGAAGATTCTAAAGAACTAAAATTACTCAACATATCTGTTGAAGTAATATAACCATAAACATTATCCAAACCAATTCGCATCAATTTTCGTGTCATTTCTTCTACTTCATCCTCTTCTACAATCAACACAATTGGTTCTTGATAATTTACCATCCAACCCATCCATGTATTGAACGTTTTATTGTTTTGAATATTAAGCGTTCCTGGAATATGCAATTGGGAAAAATCTGTTTTGATACGCGTATCAATCACTTTCATTCCAAAATCTTTCGCTTTTTCAAATTCGATGTACGTTAATTTAGCCCATTTCGGAACTTCGATCAACAAAGGATGTTTTGTTTTATTCAGCTTTTTCATCATTGCAAAATAAGCTGGCGCTTCAGGTTGATCTGCCAATAAATAATCAACAAATCCTTTTTCATTCGAATCAAATTGCAACGCCCAATTTCTGATTTTCTCATAACCAACCGTTGTACTTGCTACAGCACCCAAAGCTTTTCCACAAGCCGAACCTGCTCCATGTGCTGGCCAAACTTGTAGATAATCTGGTAATGCTTGAAATTTTTTCAACGATTCAAACATCTGCTTCGCTCCTACTTCTTTAGTACCAATTAATCCAGCAGCTTCTTCTAATAAATCTGGACGACCAATATCTCCTACAAAAACAAAATCTCCAGTAAAAATCATAACCGGTTCTTTCGTCGCAGGCGTATCTGTTAATAAGAAACTAATACTTTCTGGCGTGTGACCTGGTGTATGCATCACCTCAAAAATTAGATTTCCAACCTCTATTTTATCGCCATTTTTTAATCCGATATGTTCAAAATCGTATTGCCAATCTTCACCTCCTTCATCAGACAAATACATCTTTGCTCCTGTTACATAAGCTAACTCTTGGCTACCAGAAAGATAATCAGCATGAATATGTGTTTCTGCAATATGCGTAATTTTCAGCTTATTTTCTTCTGCTATTTTTAAGTATGTATCAATATCTCTTTTTGGATCGATTACAATTGCTTCTCCTTTTGCTTGACAACCTACAAGGTAACTTGAATGTGCCAATGACTTTTCAAAAATGTGTTGAAAAAACATATGATAATATTTTTATGGTTTAACCTTTTTTAATTTGTTGAATCAAAGTTAAGTTACTAAAAAACAATCGACAGTAACCAATGTTACAGACCTAAAAATAGAGAGGATAGAGATTTTAAAAATAATTTAAAACCAAAACCAAAGATAAAATTGAGATAAAAATCCAAAGTAAGATTCCGTATGATAAGGTTTTAAAACCTGCTTGTTTGATGGATTGTATGTTAATCAACGAGCCAATCATAAATAAAGCAACAACCATTAATTGTTTCGAAATTCCTTGTAAAATATGATAAACTTTTTCGCCTTGAGGAAAATTAGTAGCGATAAGCATTGTTGCAATAAAACCAATAATAAAATAAGGAAATTTGTAAGAAGAGTTCTCTTTTTTGTTGAAATAACCAATTAATAAAGCCAACGGAAAAATCCATAATGTTAGGCTCAATTTCACAGTAGTTGCAACTTCTAAAGCTTGTTCACCGTATTGTTTGGCTGCACCGACAACAGAACTTGTATCGTGAATTGCAATTGCCGACCACAAACCAAATTGATATTGCGATAACTGAAAATAATGTCCAATAAACGGAAAAATCATTAATGCAATCGCATTCAACACAAACACAACTGCCATAGCAATGGTAATTTGATTCGCTTTTAGTTGTAAAACCGAAGAAATTGTGGCAATGGCACTTCCTCCACAAATAGCAGTTCCTGAAGTAATCAGCAGCGATGTATTCTTATTGATTTTTAATAATCGGTAGAATACAAATCCTAATGTAAAAACACTTAACACAGAAATAAAAGTGAGAAAAAATCCATCTTTACTTACCGAAACTGCCTCGTGAAGATTCAAACCTAACCCTAAACCAATGATTGCAATATTCAATAATTTCTTTGAATATCGTTTTGAGAATTCCCAAATTCATTCTGAAAAATTAAACCATAACCAATCCCTAAAAGTAACGCCACAGACGACTCTACAAAAGGAAAAAAAGTAAATAGCAACAATCCAAAATAAACTATACGGGCAATCATTTGTTTTATGAAATACAAAAACAAAAGTAATTGACCGTATCAAAATAGATTGTAACATTTGTTACAAATGATATTATTTTTATAAAATTTTCTATTATAAATTGTTTCAACAAAAAAAAAGGAAGCTTAACAATGCGCTTCCTTTTATATTTTTTAATAATTACTTACTTAATCGTGATTTCGTTTCTATTCAGTTGAAGGAAACCTTCCTTTTCTAAAGCTTTCAACAAACGAGAAATAACAACACGAGAAGTATTGAGTTCATAAGCAATTTCTTGATGCGTTTTTAACACAACTTTACCTTTATTGATACTTGCGACATCCAACAGATATTTTTTCAAACGTTCGTTCATATCATTAAAAGCTAAATTGTCAATCGCTACCAACATTTCCTCCATTCTATTATTGTAACTATCAAAAATAAAACGTCTCCACGAAGGATATTTTGCCAACCATTCGTCCATTTTTACAATCGGAATCATCACCAGTTCTCCATCAGTTTCGGCAACAGCACGTATTTTACTTTGTTTATCACCCAAACAACACGCCATCGTCATAGCACATGTATCACCTTTTTCGAGAAAATACAACAACAATTCTCCTTCGTCAAAATCTTCGCGCATAATCTTGATTGCACCACTCAAAAGAATTGGCATTCCTTTGATAAATTGGTTCAAATCTATCATCACATCATTCGCTTTAAATTCTATCAAAGATCCTAATTCATCGATTTCATTCAATAATTCTTCCTCAAATTGATATGGATAAGTTGCTTCTATTTTCTCTTTTATCATGTTTAATGTGGGATTTTGTTTCTAATTTTTCCGTAAAGAAAGGTACCGATTAATGCACCTAAAATTGTAATTAAAATTGGATAAACTCCCGCGCCTAATAACACAAATATTGGTCCAGGACAAGCGCCAACTAAAGCCCAACCTAATCCGAAGAAAATTCCTCCGATCAAATAACGAGCAATTGATTTCGTTTTGGGTTGAATCACAATTTTTTCACCATCGATATCTTTTACTTCTTTCTTTTTCATCCATTGTATTCCAATCAAACCTACAACCAAAGCCGAACCAATAAATCCGTACATGTGGAAAGATTGAAAATTGAACATTTCGAAAATGCGAAACCAAGAGGCCGTTTCTGCCTTGTACATGGTTACACCAAAGATAACACCTAATATGATATAAACTAAACTTCTCATGAGATTAAAAAATTAAAGGAAACAAAACGTGAACCATCAAAAGTCCACCGATAAAAAAGCCGATAACAGCGATTAATGAAGGTAACTGCAAATCACTTAAACCTGAAATCGCATGTCCAGATGTACAACCACCAGCGTAGCGCGTTCCAAAACCAATTAATAATCCACCAACAAATAATAAAGCAATATTTTTAACAGACATCGTTTCAAAAATTTCGGTTGGAGAATATGCTTTTCCTGCACTTTCAAATCCCATTGCATTCAATTTTGCAATTGTAGCTTCTGAAATTTCAGGTATTTGATTATCTGATAAAAAATGTATCGAAACAAAACCTCCTATTACTGCGCCAACTAAGAATAATAAATTCCATTTTTGAGCTTTCCAATCAAACGAGAAAAAATCACATGATTTTCCTCCTCCCAAAGCTGAACAAATAGTTCTGAAATTTGATGAAAATCCAAAACTTTTTCCGAAATAAATCAATAAAAGCATTACAATTGCGATTATTGGTCCGCCAATATACCATGGCCAAGGTTGTAAGATAAATTCCATTTTGTATTTTTTCTAAAACGTGTACAAAGTTGGTAAATCAAAATTAAAATGAAAGTTACAAATGTTACAGTTTACTTAAGATATATTATTTCAAAAGCAATCCAAGAATTTTATAAATTTGATCATTAATGAAAAAAATCAATAAACGAAAAGTTTTTAAACGAATGCTTTACTTCCTATTAAGTTTGATTGTAATTCTTGTAATTGCAACTTTCGCTATTCTACAAATGGATACTTTTGGTGCTGATGCAACTGGAAAACGATTGGAACGAATGAAACAATCGAAGTTGTATAAAAATGGACAATTTCAAAATATTCATCACACACCTGCATTTGCAGAAGGTTTTGATACCAAAAAAGTGATGTGGGATTTTTTCTTTGGTGCGAAAAATCCAAAACTCAATCCGAAAGATTCTATTCCGCATATTCAGACGGATATCAAATCTATTGATAAATCTGAAAATGTATTTATTTGGTTGGGACATTCGTCTTATTATATTCAATTGGATGGTGTTAATTTCCTAATCGATCCTGTTTTTAGTGATTACGGTTCGCCTTTACCAATTTTCAATAAAGCATTTAAAGGAGCAAATACGTATCACGCAAAAGATTTCCCAAAGATTGATTATTTGGTTATTTCACACGATCATTACGATCACTTGGATTATGAAACAGTGAAAGAATTACGTCCAAAAGTGGAGAAAGTGATTCTTCCGCTTGGAGTTGGCGCACATTTCGAGAAGTGGAATTATCTACCAGAACAATTAATCGAAGAAGAATGGAACACAAGCGTTTCATTAAAAAATAACTTAAAAATTACTTTTACACCAGCTCGTCATTTTTCTGGTAGAAAATTTAAACGAAACACCACACTTTGGACTTCTTATGTATTGGAAACACCTACGCAAAAAATATTTTTAGGTGGTGACAGCGGTTATGATACGCATTTCAGAGAAATTGGAGAAAAATATGGTCCGTTTGATTTTGCAATTCTCGAAAATGGTCAATATAATGATGCGTGGAAATATATTCATGCTTTACCAACAGATTTGCCTGTAATTATCAACGATTTGAAAACAAAACATATTATTCCTGTTCATGCCGCAAAATTTGCTTTGGCAAAACATGCTTGGGATGAACCTTTGGAAAAAATTATAGAGAATGGTAAGCAAAATAATTTCGATATTTTGACTCCTTTGATTGGTGAACCTCTAAATTTGAACGATTCTGTCTTCAACTTCAAAGAATGGTGGAGGGATTAAAACATTTATTCCCGAATAATATTCGAAATATTTTTTAAATCTTTAAACAATATTCGAAATTATTGATTTATAATAAGTTTATTCTGAATTATCTTCAGAAAACCATTTGTATTCCGTAATTTTGGCAACTGAAATTTAACTTTAAACAAAAAAATAAACAAAATGGAACTGAATAGAGAACGTCTATTGGAATTGGTGCAAAAATATGGTGCGCCCTTGTATGTATATGATGCGAACAAAATTAGATCGCAATATGAAAAGATGACAAATGCATTTTCTACAGTCAAACGTTTAAAGTTAAATTATGCATGTAAGGCGAACACAAATCTTAATCTTTTAAAGTATTTCAAATCACTTGGTTCAGGATTGGATACGGTTTCTATTCAAGAAGTAGAATTGGGATTAATGGCGGGTTTCAAGCCTAAAGAAATCATTTATACGCCAAATGGTGTTTCGTATGCTGAAATTAAAAAAGCAATTGATTTAGGTGTTCGCATCAATATCGATAACCTTTCTGTTTTAGAAACATTTGGTCAAGATTTTCCTAAATATCCAGTTTGTGTGCGTATTAATCCACATATTATGGCAGGTGGAAATGCAAATATTTCGGTTGGACATATTGATTCAAAATTCGGAATTTCTATTCACCAATTACCACATATCAAACGTGTTGTAGAAAATACAGGTTTACATTTGGATGGTGTTCACATGCATACAGGTTCTGATATTTTAGATATTGATGTTTTCTTACAAGGAGCTGAAATTTTATTTGAAGTTGCAGCAGAATTCAAGAATTTATCTTACATCGATTTTGGATCAGGATTTAAAGTTCCTTACTATCCAGGCGCAGACGAAACAGATATTGAATATTTAGGAGAGCGTTTATCAGCTCGTTTCAATGAGTTCGAAAAAGCGTACGGAAAACCTTTGACATTAATGTTCGAGCCAGGAAAATATATGGTTTCTGAAGCAGGATCTTTCTTAGCAACTGTAAATGTTGTGAAACAAACAACTTCTACTGTTTTTGCTGGAATTGATACAGGTTTCAACCATTTAATTCGTCCAATGTTTTATAGTGCTCATCACGAAATTGAAAATATTTCAAATCCAGAAGGTCGTAGCCGTTATTACACAGTTGTGGGATATATTTGTGAAACAGATACGTTTGGATCGAATCGTAAAATAAATGAAATTAGCGAAGGAGATGTGTTGTGTTTCCACAATGCTGGAGCATATTGTTTCTCGATGGCTTCGAACTACAATTCGCGTTTCAAACCTGCGGAAGTCTTGTTAATTGACGATAAGGATTATTTAATTCGTCGTCGCGAAACAATTCAAGATTTAATCGCAACAACAGAGGATATAAAATTCTAAGCTCAGAATTTTTATATATTTTTATAGTATTTTAAAGCTCAATTCAAGGATTGGGCTTTTTTTATTTCCCTAATTTCAGTGGTTTACTAAAAAATATCTCATGCACAACACTTCTTATTAAGTTTTGTCCGTATGTTTTTGAATCATCATATTCATAAGGAATTCTTTTCTCAACTGGCTTTAAAGGAGAAACATCTTGTTGTTTATTTGAATAATTTTTAAAATAATCTTCCATCAATTCATTATTCTTTTCAAGCGATAAATCTTGCGAATACTTAAAATCAAAATAGCCAGATTGTTGAGCAAAATTCATCAACAATTTATTTTTTAAATTATCATTCTGAGCAACTTCTTGCGCAAAAAGAGCAATTGGAAAAAGAAAGAATAAAAGTATTTTCATTATCAATCATTTACTGTTTTAAAGTTATGAAAATATTTTAAAGATTCAATCTATCCAATTTTAAAAACTTTACAATGACATTCATCTTATGCAATTCGAGATGAATTAAATACTTTTGTCACAAAGTTAGCATATGAAAGAAAAAAAAGATAAACGAAGTGCCTCTCAAAAATTAATAGACGATGCTTTCTTCCTATTTTTGATGATTCTTGGGGCTTTTTGTGTGTTAATAATACTTGTTGTTGTCTAAAAAATGAAATTGTTTGATACTTATTTTAGTTTTTATATTCTGAGTTGGATTTTTATCAAACTTACCCGAATTTATTCCATAGAAATTGAGTATCTCAACCATTATTTAACTGATATTTTTGCGGTACCTGCTATGACGCACTTAGGAAGTTATATCATTTCGAAAATTAAATACAACAATCAAGTTTATGTTTATCCAACAAGTTATTTGGTAATTACTGCTTTTGTTTTGAGTCTTTTATTAGAATTTATTATGCCAAAATTTTCTTCGAATTATACAGCAGATATATTAGATGTTGTCTGTTATTTTATGGGAATTATTTTTTACTTAAAATTCCATAAACCACATGTATTAGAGTTTAAGAATAAGATTATTGAATATTAAATTTCTTTAAGAATTTATAAATTTCTTGATTTGCTCCATAGATTACCAATACATCATCTTTTGTAATTACTGTATTTGATGTAGGAAAACCTTGTACTTCTGGAACAATTTTATATTGACCTAAAAAACTAGCTTCTTCTTTGTTTTTAATAATTGTCATTACCAAAATATTATGTTGCTTTTTGAATTGGATTTCATCAAATGTTTTTCCAACCAATTCATTTGGTGTTACAACCTCTATAATGCTAAACTCTTTGTTTAATTCAAAAGAATCTACAACTCCTTTCACATTTAGTTTTTTTGTCCAACGTTCTGCAGATTCAGCTTCGGGTCGAATAATTTCTGTAACTCCAATTGCTTGCAAAACATTTTCGTGTAAAGAATTGATAGAACGACTAATCAAACGTTTTACATTTTTATTTTTAAAAATAGCAGTAGCCATAATATTGGCACCTTCATTTTCCCCAATACTTACAATTACAATATCTGTATTATTTAGTGGTAATTTATTAATTGATAATTCATCTGTTGCATCTAAACAAATGGTATAGGATAACTTATCTTTCAAAGCTTCAACACGTTGAATATTATTGTCAACACCGATAATTTCGTGACCAAGCTTTACCATTTTCTTACCAAGCGCCGCGCCGAAATTTCCTAAACCTATAATTATTATTTTCATAATTTTCTTTTAAATTAAAATATCATCTGATGGATAACGATAATTAGATGAAACAGTTTTCTTAAAAAAAGCCATCAAAATTGTAATCATTGAAACACGACCAATAAACATCATTGTAATGACAACAATTTTACTTGGATCTGATAATGTAGGTGTTAAATTTAATGATAAACCAACAGTAGAATAAGCTGAAAAAGCTTCGAATGCAACATCAATAAGATGTAAATGATTATCAAATTTTGTTATTAAAAATATTCCTATTCCAATGACTAAAAAAGATAAGGTCATTGTAGCAAAAGCTTTTTGTACATTGATAGGGCTTAATTCTCTTTTGTAAATTTCGATTTTATTTTTTCCGCGTGCAATATTAATAAAATTAAGAATTGCAATTGCAAAAGTACTCGTTTTAATTCCTCCTCCTGTTGATGCTGGTGAAGCACCAATCCACATTAACAAAATAACCAAAAGTATGGAAGAGAATTGTAAGTGAGAAAAATCTATATTATTAAAACCTGCTGTACGAGGCGTTATGGCGATAAATAAAGCTGAAATAAACTTTCCGAAACCTTGATGTTGTCCTAATGTAGAATAATATTCTTCGAAGAATAATATGATTGTAGAAATAATTAGTATTGTTAATGAGGTGATTAAATTAACTTTAGAACTTAATGTAAAAACCCAATTCTTACGATTATTTTTATTATGGAGAATTTTTGAAATTAATTTTCTGATTAAATAATCTGTATAACGTAGAATATTAATCAAGATAGGAAAACCTATTCCTCCTAAGAATATCAATGTGATTAGAACAGATTGAAATCCATAATTGTGAACAAAACCTTTGTTCATTAATCCATTTGGCAATGTAGAAAAACCTGCATTACAAAAAGCCGAAACTGAATGAAAAATACTAAAAAATAATTTGTCAACAATACTAATATTATAAGGTGCAATTGAAATATAAATTAATACAGCTCCTACGAATTCGATACCAAAAGTTAAATAGATAATCCTTTTTACAAAAGAAAAAACTTCACTCAAAGAATCGTTGTTTGCAATACTTCCTAATGCTATTTGATTCTCATAAGAACTATTTCCTTTGAAAAAATAAGCAATATATCCAGCAAATGTCAAAATACCTAAACCTCCTGCTTGTATTAATAACATTAAAATAAAATGACCAACAGGCGTATAAGTTATATAAGTATCAACAGAAGTTAATCCTGTTACACAAACTGCGCTCGTCGCTGTAAATAGTGCGTCTAGAAAAGAAATTGGATGATATGTTGCTTTTGGCAACATAAGTAAACAAGCTCCTCCAAAAACTAAAATAAAAAAACTGAAAATAAATAATTGGGGAGGAGTAATTACAGAACGTTTGAAATTAAGGTTAGGTGTAGCAATTTCTCTTACTAATTTTAAAACAATAGCAAATTGCAAATATTTGCTGACAAAAAACCAACTATAATCGGTTATTTGCATTTTAATGCAATAAAGAATAAATAGTATACTTACTATATCAAAAATGATGACTCGCGGAATAATTTTTTCTTTAAAATAAACATATTTAAGTATTGTTCTTAAAATTCCGACAGATAGTAGAATGATAAAAAAAATGTTTATATAAAGTTTATACTCAACAGGAAATCCAAATCCAAACATTACCAATAATGCTATAATAGCTAATGTGTACGATATTGAAAGGATTACGTTAAAAAACTTATTGTTTACTAAAATTCGAAACATATTTGTTTCATAATAATTAAAAAGGCAAATTTATAATTATGTATACTTCTTACAAGTTAATCATTACTTTTTTTTTGAAAAGCTATAAATTAGTTATTAATGTTTTTAAAGATTTTCATTCTACCAACCATAAAAACCATAATCAATCCAAAGCAAGCAAATAACGCATAAGAATATCTCAAATCAAAAGCTTCAGCAATATAACCAATCAGTGGTGGTCCCATTAAAAATCCTAAAAAAGAGATACTCGAAACCATTGCCAATGCAACGCCTGGATTTACATTTTTGTTTTTTCCCGCTACACTATAAACTGTCGGAACATTACACGCAACACCCAATCCAACCATCATAAATGCAATTGTACACACAATAAATTGAGGAAAAAATACTGAAAGCATCAAACCAGAAAACATCAAAATTCCACTAATTTGCATCACGCGTTGTTTTCCATATTTACTGATAAAATAATCACCAACGAAACGTCCTGTTGCCATCATTACCATAAAAGAAGCATAACCAACGACAACCAAATTTTGAGGTGCTTTTACGATATCTTGGAAATAAACACCACTCCAATCGAACATCGCACCTTCTGTTGCCATGCTCAAAAAACCTATAATTCCTAGTTGAACCAAAACAGTATCTGGTTTTGAAAAAATAGATTTCTTTTCCTTCGCTGGAGCTGGTGTAGAATCGACTAAATATTTTTTATTAATGAACCAGCTCAAAATAATTAAGCCATAAATAAATACAAAATGATAAAATGTATTCACATGCAAATTCATCATCAATAAACCAATCAAAGCACCTGTAAAACCAGCTATACTCCACGCACCATGAAAAGAGGACATAATCGATTTTCCATATATTTTTTCGACTTCAACTCCTTGCGTATTCACCGAAATATTGCACATGTTTCCTATTACTCCAAAGAAAAATAAGACAGCACCTAATTGATAAAAATTTTGAGCCAAACCTATACAACAAAGTATTAAAGGATAAATTAAAACGACAATTCGTAAGACATTTTTACTTCCAAATTTCGCGACTAATTTTCCTGAAAGTGCCATTGTACACAATTGCCCAATTGGCATCAATAAAAGTAATGTTCCCAATTGACCTTCTGAAATTCCTAAATCTGATTTAATCGTCGGAATGCGACTTGCCCAAGACGAAAAAGCTAAACCTTGCGAAAAAAAGAAGAGTGAAACAGCGAATCGAATGCGATTCTTTTGAGTTGATGATAATTCTGTTAATGAATGCATGGCTAAAAAATATGCGACAAAGTTAAGCTTCTCTCCCGAAATTATAAACTCAAATGCAAAATAGGATAAGCTTTTCCCTCGTTATCTTTTTCAGAACGAGAAGTAACCTTAAAACCTTGGCTTAAATAAAAATCAATCGCTTGCTGATTTTGTTCATTCACATCAACCGATTTCACATTCAATTCCTGAATAGAAAAATCCAACAAAGCCTTCCCTACTCCTTTTCTTCGAAAATCATTGTGAATAAATAACATTTCAAGATTTTGTGCTGCAACACCTACAAATCCTACCAATTGATTTCCGATTTCGTAACCAAATAAGGCTACATGCGGAAAATAATTAGGTAAATTTTCTCTATAATATTCAAAATCTTCTTCTGCTAAAAAATGGTGTGTGTTACTAACCGAACTTTCCCAAATGTCTCTCAATCTCGCAAAATCTACTTCTTCAATTCTTCTAATCATGACTAGAATTAATTACAACAAAGATATAAACGACTATTTTCAAAAAAAAGAATAAAAAATATTCTATTGAGAATCATTTTGTTAAAAATTATTTTAAAAATAATTGATTTCAGAGTTTGGAAAAACGAAAAAGCGTTCTATATTTGCACTCGCAATACCGCAATACACTGCGTTATTGGAGAGTTGGCAGAGTGGTCGAATGCGGCAGTCTTGAAAACTGTTGAGGGTCACACCTCCGGGGGTTCGAATCCCTCACTCTCCGCTAATAAAACCCAATAGAGTAATCTGTTGGGTTTTTTGCTTTTCTGAAGTTGTTGAAAATTTCATTTTCATAAGACTGAAAGGAAAAACAAAAAATAATAGATGCGAAGTATGTAGAGTTTTCTTAGAATTACTTTCTTTTCTAAGGAACATGAAATACCCCCTCACTCTCTGCTAAGAAACCTCAATAGATTGTTCTATTGAGGTTTTGTTTTTTATTACGGTTTATGGTTAACGTTCTACGTTGTACGCTTTTTTGTTATTAATACTCAAATTGGATATCCTAACGAAAGTTCCAGAGTAAGAAAAGGTATATAATACTTATCTTACAATTATGAAAGGAATAAAAAATCATTACGATGCTTCATTTAAATTACGAGCGGTAGAATTGAGTTATGAAAG
>Ga0207767_1000409_pt1 | contig 29130 bp, 26 predicted proteins | sample HigsolmetaGSP17D_FD_184845 | JGI IMG/M metagenome (GOLD analysis project Ga0207767, IMG submission 184845) | High solid enriched microbial communities from the Joint BioEnergy Institute, USA - SP1-7-D (SPAdes) | ecosystem: Engineered > Bioreactor > SSF (Solid state fermentation) > Aerobic >... | reverse complement strand
CTGTGCCCTTCATAACCGTCTAGACGGTTATGAAGGGCACAGGGTAAATGATCGCGGAGACCTTACATGTAGCAAAGGCCAGTCTGTAGTTGGTTGAAGTGGTAGGTGGCGTGGAACACGGGAGATATAGGGACCATGATGGTGTAGAAACCCGTGACCATCATCGACGCAAAGAGCATGACGATTGCTACATCCTTTTCGACAATGATACGAAGGGCTGCAATTGGATTGGGAAAGCGAATGCGGCTGCTGCGGGTGGACTGTCCATCTGGTATTGCCTCTGAGTCGTTTGAATCCATGCGGCGACGTTTTGAGCCCTTGCTGATGTCCACAACAGATTTGCTCCAGCCGCGAGGAGGAATGGAGCCATTCCCAACGATCTTCCGACATGTTTCTGGGACGAATATGATGTAGGCGACAAGGTACACGCCGCTGGCGATCATGAGGAACCAAAAGATAGCCCTCCATCCCAAGTACTGGGTGAGGATGCCGCCGATGGTAGGCGCGAGAGCTGGGCCAACCATCGCCCCGGCCTGGACATAGCCAATGTAACCGGATCTCTCGGACGAGGTCGCGATATCCGACATGACGGCGTTTCCAAGTGCAACTGTGCCACTGCTGCCGGTGCTCTGTAAGGCACGGAGGACGAGTAACGCGGCGTAGTCGCTCTGGAGGGCTAGGGCCATGTTGGCCAGCAGATAGATGCCCAGGGTGAGGATGTAGACAGGACGCCGGCCGATCTGATCCGCAAGATCTCCAAAGAACATGGGAGCCACTCCCTGCATGATCATGTATGTGGTCACGGAGAAGTTGATCTTGGCGACGGAGGTGTGATAGTAGTCTGAGAGCCTGTCGAGGGCCGGCAGATAGATGAAGCTGGACATGGGGGAGAAGAGTCCGCTGATGGCGGACATGACGATCATGAAGACCTTCATCTTCTTGGAGAAGATGGAATACGGCGGCGGCGGCGGGGCCTGGGGAGGGCTGATTTCTCCATTCTTCTCGACATCGGGGACTGCACCGACCGCTCCCAGCTGCGCAGAGGGAGGAACCGTTGCAGATTCAGAGGCCTCTCTGGAAGGAGTCTCGGATGGAGAGGAGCTGGAGCCGCTGGGGACAGATGTATTCTCGCCGGTGATGCCCAGATCGGCGCCTTTCTCGTCGGACGGGGGGTGGGACGTCTTTTCCGCCATGGCCAAGACGGAACAGACTGACACCGGGAGAGGAGAATGTTACAGAAGGGTGAGTACAGAAGCAAGCAGCAGGAGTTGTCAAGACGGACGGTGGTGGACATGGTGGATATCATCATATCGAGCTCAGGACTTAGGGCTTGTGTTGCCGCCGCGCGGGACAGGACGCCGGTACCGGGCCGGTCCCGGGAGCGGGACCGGGCCCGCCGGCGATGATGTCCGCCCGGCGTCGTGGTGACGAGTCCATATCCGCTGCGAGGTCGACCTCTCGTCCCATCCTGCTCTTCTCATCCTTTTCTCATATCTCTCTGGCACATCCTTCATCTCACATCGTTGTCCGAGCCCTTCTTGTCGACACCCGCGACGTCTGCCACCATGGGCGGCCCTCTCACCTATCTCCAGTATGGCCTGGGCAAGCTCTTCTCGCCGATCCGCGGCCACGACTCCAAACTCCTCACCAATGGCCCTGCGTTTAAGGACATCCCCCAGCCAAATATGTCTCTCGAGGCTCCCGAATGCGGTCCATCTGGTGCGCGACTCCTCGACAACCACAGCATGCTGGCCAGAGACGGCAAAGGGGACTTCCCCGAGCTGCGCTGGACTCCTCCAGAGGCAGATGTAAAGGAATACGTCCTCATCTGCGAGGACATCGACCTGCCAATCCCGGCCTTGGTCGCCCACCATGGCCTTTTCTACGGCATCCCGCCCACGACGACCGCAGCCACCAACGCGGACGTCCAGCACGGCGGCAAAAACCCCAAGGAACATGTCACCACGGCCGGGTGGAAGTACGTCCCCAACATGATGGGCTCGTCTTACTTGGGTCCAGCTCCTCCATTGGGCCACGGGCCTCATCGCTACGTCTTCACCATCATCGCGCTCAAGGAGCCACTCAACCCCAAGCAGCCCGAGAAGCTCAGCCGCCAGAAGGTCGCCGACGCGATCGTGGGCAAGGTTGTCGGCTGGGGCCAGTGGATCGGCACCTGGGAGCGTCCCTGGCCAAGATAAGCCGACACTCCTACGATTTTCTTCGAGTTCTGAGAGTATTCCAAGGTCGAAGAATGGACGATCGTGGCGCGTGCTGGGGTGCCTAGAGGAACCAGGAGATGTGGATCCTTGGGAAATCGATTTCAACAGGGAGAGTTCAATCGGTCTAAGGGAATGACGCTCTGAAATCCCCAGTTCCATCTGATGTATACCACTATTTTGTCTTCCTCAACAACTATCTTTTCTATGGAGCCTGCAAAATTCAACTGTCGAAGCAAGAAAGCTTGGTCAGTATGTCTGTGTTCTCTTCACTTGTCACATAGTTACCCCTCGCCTCTCCGCCTCACAAGCTTCCTAATGTCTGCACGAATGATTCGAGCACATGATCCCGTGCAGCTATATTGAATCTAATGTCTATTTCCAAGTTGCCATCGATCTCAAAGCATAGATACGAAATGCCTCGGCATTATTCTCAGTGCTGGTGTGGGGAGCATTTACTTTACAAGTTGACTAACGTGCAAATATTCTGTGAAGAATGCTGTCATCAGGCACATATAGCATGCTTTACAGATAGGTAAGCCTTGCCTTATAATACCATTTATTGTCAATGTCATGATTACCAACACATTCCCCGGGGCTAAGCTTGACCGGAATATGTTATAGCATGGTAATTATGATACAATTCTTGCAAATGTTTATCAAAAGGTTACCTGGTAAGCACTCGATCACGAACCAGCGACACTATCTTCGACCTAATCACACTCTTAGTAACATACATCTTGCTCCTGATCCAGCCATGGCCTCTATGAACCCCGTGAAAGAGGCAATAAAACAAACCACGCATATACAACCTCTGAAGGCCATTTCTTCCAAATATAATGACGGTCAATGTCATTCGTTGCAGAGTTGAAGGTGTCAAGGCGGTGAATCCTAGCGGGCAGGGAGAGTTACGGATAATCCGCTTTGAAGACGAATTAGTCTTAGCAAGAAGCAGTCAAACCATGGATGACGAAGTCCCCTACCAGATTCTACCCCTAGTTGCTCAATCAGGCTTGCTAGCCGATGAATCGTCGAATCCACTGACGAATCGCATGCTCGCAACGTCGCAACCCTTTCAGCGTCGCTATTATCCTTCAGCAACGTACACAGTACTCCCTTGAAACTCTCCAACAGCTCCGCGAGCATTAGTAGGTTCCGGTTGAGGAGCATCCGCACGAGTAACTCGACTTCCTCGCCTTCCAGCTCAATCTGGCCGAGCGTGATCTTACTCTTGAGGCATATGAACCCGGATAAGGACTGCTCGAGGGAGATCGCAGGCAGGTCGAAGAGTGGGTCTTTACGACTGATCTCGTATGTCGAGCAGGCTGCTTCGAGGAGAGAAAGGCACTGCTCCGCGAGCACGGGTAGTGTGATGAGAGATGACTGCCGGCTGCGTTGGCAGAACTTGCAGTTGACGATGTTCTGTCCTTGCTCGTAGAGGCGGTATCCCAGGTCGAGGATCGTGCCAAACTCGACTACCGTCTGTGTGTTGCGCAACTCGGTCATGAACTGAAGGGTGTCGAATGAACATTGGCAGGGTGCCTCCTGGGCAGACGCGCGGGGAGATAAGAATGAGGACATTTGAGTTGGCTATTTGTCTATTTGGAGTATAGTGAAGTTGATGTTATCTTGCGGATATCGGAATGCTGGCACAAATTTAAAGAATATTATTTCATTGTCTCTGATGGTCTATCTGCTCTCATCACTGCAGATAGACCTAGCAGGACCTTCTGGGGGAATACATCAAGTTTTAATTACGTTGTACAGAGAGAGGGTCATCTGGAATGTCATTGGTACAATGTGTATAATGTGGGAATCAACTTGCCAGATCTCCACCTTTCATATCTCCAAGTAAAGGAATTCCGCCGAATAGCCACTTCCAGTTTCCGGTTTCTATCGATATCTAATTTCTTGGGCCTCGAGTTCGCACTAGCTTCCATAGCTTGGCATGCAAAAAGTCGATATCAGAGACGCAAATCATATAGAAACATGGATTTACCTGGATCCATAGAAATATAGAAGTACTATTCCGACACAATCTTTGGCATGTATACCTGACACTCTGCTGACGTTGGAGCAATATGATAAGCTTTCATCAGGAATTCATGCAATTGGACAAGTTCCTGCCGACTGCAGCTTAGCAATATCATAAGCTTTTATGTATATATGAGATTATGCACGTCTACCTAAGGATTATATTTAGATATAGTGCATATGAGAGCTTTCCATCGCGAGGGTGATGTAGAATGGATGTATCCTGCTCGGACCTGACCCGATTCCACCTAGTCAATGCACAAGGCTCCGAGTTTATCGCGACGTGTCTTTTGGATCTGAATAACATCACATTTCCACCTTTGTCATCTATTGTTTACTGTCGTCATGAATCAAGTTTAATGTCAATTCAGAGCCTCATGGTGAGAAAAGGAACTGGCGTTGCAACAATTTCTACTTTCGCCGAGGCTATGGACATCTCATGTCAGGGGACTACCGCCCTGTAGCAACTGAGACAGGAAGGCCGGATAAGGTTGAGATGACTTTTGAAAATTGAGAATAAGTTCAGAGAACACGGAATTTCACTGGCGCCTGGAAAATTTGAAAGGCGCCAGTAAAAGGCCTCTTCATCTTGACTACTTGCGTAGTCGCACTATTCCCTTGTTGTCTCGGACAATGAGATTTCCAAATCCAAATATCTGATCCCTGTCCACCAATTTAATTGATTTCCCTTGACCCTTGTGCGACGATGATTGCTGGCTGTCCCGAGCTTAGCTGTTGACAAGATGCGCAGCATGGATACCAGGCACCTCGCCGCTGCAGGGTCTTGTATGACTCTCCAACTAACACATGTCGCAGCTGATATGGCCTATACATTATGCCAAGTCTTCATTCTGCTCCGGGTATGTGTTATATGAATGATACATTACATACCCGAGCGTTTACTAATCCTGGTTTTGGTGTGTATGTCGAGATTCCGTTTAACCGCTCGGATCGACCGTTTTAAACACTAAAAACTAATTCAAACTAATTCAGAGGCAAATATAGCTGCAGGGAACATGAAGAGCCTCATCCTGCGCTCCTATACCAATCCGGAGAGAGCCACGGTATGTGGTTCTAGACATTACGTGCTACACCAAGTTGTCTGACCCATTAAGTGCTTGTTATCTTCCGGCAGTGTATCACATGTGCCATGAAAGATCTTTATTGCCACATGGAGACCTATATGTTCCTCCAGCCACGCTGTGCCTAGCACATGTTCACAGTATGGGCAGACCTACCGGCCGAGACAAGCATTGGGCGCAGGTCCATACTGGCCACACGTGGAGCAGATTCAGTTTCATATTGCCTCCGGGGATGTTTCCATGTGAAGGGCGACTATATCTCGAACGAGGCTGGCGCCGTGTGCCTTGCCCCTTACTCAAATAGAATTTAATACTCGGCAAAGATCTAGGCGCGCAAATCCCGCCGGTGGCACTGCTGTAGACTACAACTCTATTGCTTTGGGGGAAATCCCCTGTCCAACATTACAGGCCTGGCTTCATTGTTCAAATCTAGAATCACTTCTGTGTCTGACATCTCTAACAGTAGAGATTGGGCTGTCCAAAATGATAACATTGTTTTCACCACCATGCTGAGGTATTAATGCTAGTGAGATGGTGTGGCAAAAAGTGGCCTATCGTGCTATTTGAAGGAAAATGGACCCTCTTTCATGGATCAAACTTGGCAACCATTGGGTGAGGTAAGAGTATCGCTGGGGTTGGGGTTGCATTCTGCTGGAACCCTTCTGTCGGATATTGTGTAACCATCTGAAACCCTAGCTGCGAGCTTAGCTAAGATGGTTCGTCATTATTTTTTTAAACGGAAACTTAATATCAACTTGAAAACGTTGTTGTGACCATCTCTCAATATGCTTATCATGCGCTTTCCGCTGAATTATATTTTGCCAAAGCGTTGTGATAGTGACTGGGTATACTCTCGAAATGATAAAGTGGTCTACTCGATGTTAGACGCTCAGACCCCTTAACATGTACTGTGATATCCGGTATCATAACTCCCCAGAACCGCGTATATTACCCCTTCCATAATTTGACCTTCATTATAATCAACTGTAGACGTCGATCGCTCTCCATGACCATCATCAATCGGGCTTTCGACGACGATACCTGCGGATGCTGTTGAATATGGAGCCGTAAAATCCGAACAGTTGATGACAATGCGCATAATCTGGCGTGCAGGATATGTTTCAAGAAACTACTCTTCTCTTCCAGACGTACTCTGTAGCTTCCTATGAACAGCGGGCATGCCTCAACCTGTGCCAGAAAATTCGCGTCGCTGTACCCCCTCGCGACGGTAGATGCAAATTGGCTTTCGAGGTCTCCTCCGAGAGAATCTCTCAGGAAGCTACTTCTAGATGACAATGCCACCTCGAGCATAGATATGAGAGTATCCATGCTCACTATCAGCAGCATCAACAGATTTGATCTCATCTGGGAGCAGGTCCCGCACTGAAGAACCATGTGCACGAGGTCTTGGAAGCGCTGCTGACACTTCAAGCTCGTGTCGATCGAGCACGGTACGTCTCGAGAGCAGCTCCTGTCAATATGTAATAGCTCTCGAAGGACGGCTTCGTAGCATTGGCAGCGATCGGAACAGCCGGACAGCGTTGATCCAAGGCCACTGTCTTCAGATGTGAAGTCACAGATGCTTTCCGTTAATCTCGAAGGATTCCGGACATGTTGCGAATGTTGTGAATCTTTGACAAACGGAAACCCGATGTTAAAAAAGGAGTCAGGATCATTTGGAGACATTGAATTCGGTCTTCCGTCTGTAAATTGGGGATATGGAAGGTCATTTCCCGGGCTGAGAAGGTAGGTATTTGCCTTGTCTATTGGGATCTCCTTTTCTATTTCTGGAAGTTCGTTCTGGGAGTGAAGCGATCCTGTTGAACGCACTCCGTTCCTGAATTGGTCTTCACAGCGCGACGTCGCTCTTTGCTGTTCGGGATACGATGCGACTCCCGAAAACATATTATCGCACTTGACGCTATTTTCCGACTCATTAAACATCTCTTGATCATTGCGAGTCTCGGAAATCGAATTTCCATCGAGTCCATGCATCCATGATTCCATGTTGAAGTCTAAGCCAGCCTCGTCTGATTAGAAGGAAAAAAAGGTCATGTTAGCATCTGCCAATACAAGCTCTGTCTATTTTCTTGTTCCTATGAGCGGCATACCTGTGTAGTTTTGATCACTAGTGACATAGCCAATCATAGGAGTCTCATGCGAATCTTTTTCCACTGGGATATCTTCCGTCGTATCCACCGCAGTGGGATTCGAGGCGCACTCTCCTGCCTCTTCATGTCCACGCTCTTGAGGGCTTTCTTGCCTCACCTCGTTCGCACGTTCTGTAGTTTCTCCGTTATTGCTTCCAGTTTTGTTCAATTCCTTTTGTTGTCTTGACGGCCTACCAAGCCGCCGAGATAGACTGTAGACACATTGTATATTCTGCTTCAGACAACGGTGACAAGATGGTTTGTCGTGGCTGCAGCGGATCTTTGCTTGCTGGCACGCATTGCAGGTAGATCGGATCTTCAGTCTCTTACCAGGCGGCCGGTTCTTTTCTTGATATGCAATATTTTCTGCACTCATTGCCAAGGGTGGAAGATCGTGTCTAAGACATAAAATTGGGAAAAGCCGAAGCCTCTAGTTCCGAAACGCGAAGACGGAAATATCAGTTCACTTTAAACATAGATGTGGCATGTCTCTCCAGGACTTCCTGCCACAGCCAACGGATAGATCTTGGCCATAAAGTTTATGGGAGATCCCTCCCTTCTATAGACCCAGTGTATGGGGAATTAATAATAATTACTAAGTCCCTCCATAAACGTTGTTGACATATTGCTTCGCCTATCCCGGTCGCTCGTGAAGCATGCCCATCATCGAGGTACTTGGACCGCGGCAGGATCCACCTATGAAGTGCTTCATCAGCTTACTGCTGCAAAGGAGCATGTGGAGTGAGCAACAAAGAGTGGACCGAAGAAGTACAGGATCTCTAGTCTCACAGAAGGTAACCAACCCCAGTGTATATTGGACGTCGATCAACGGATTGAATGTCACGTCACTAGGAACTTTGTGCTGACACGTATTTTGTATGACATGGTTTCGTAAGAATGAATTATGTATTTTACATAAGATCGGAGATAGGAAAAATTAATTTATCATATTGGCTGAAATAATCAGTGGCAGATGTCCGGCGAGTACTCTAGTCTACACCTGCATCCGTCTCCGTTTAGGTTATTCCATTAAGGTGAAAGATGGCGGATATCAATTCAAACATCCGGGAACGAAGTCTTCATTTTGTGACCTCCGCACTTCACATACGTAGTTCTCGGGGCGAGCCGGCAATAACCTCCATATCTGTACTCGCCCATTAGTGTTGGTCTCTTACATCCAGGCGTGGATGTTGCAGAATGAAGCGTGGTCGGCGAGATAAGGTTCAATAACGCGAGGTATACACCATGTTTCACCGAATCAGCATCGAGAGTCAGGGCTTCTATGGATACATCTGATTGCCTTGTCGGCCGATAGATGGTTCAGACAATGTCCCCACAAGAACCTTTGCACCGTATACGGAGAGTTACAGCTTTGTAGTGAATCTCATAACCAATAGCTTTCTTGTATTCTTTGGTATATTTCTCGCTATGGATGTCTAAACTCATTACATCTACTTTTCCCGCTTCGCATTTCCCTTTATTGCCAATATCCGAGGAACAAAAATAAATGATTCTGAATTTTCACGTGTCACCCGTTACTACCTTCGCAATGCAAGTTCTACTTACATACGGCAGCATGGCTAATAGCCTCGTCAGAATACTTTGGCTCCTTATATCTGCAGAAAAACCAAATGCCATTTTATGTCCACTACCAATAGAGTATGTGGTTCTATTACTCATATTTCACTCTCTCCACACGAAATCTATATCTCCAGAGTGTCGAGATAACAACGAACATGATTATTTCTTCCATCCTTTTGCCACCTATTACTCACAAGTAAACTAGCGAGAGCCTACAGAGCCGTTGGAATGGATTGGATATTCCATGTCAATGATGGCCGTATTTTGCCATAAGTTCCGACAAAGCAGCCATATCAGGCATGCCCCATGGACCAGGTACAAAATCGAGATGATCCGTATTTGTAGAAGAGTTTGTCCAAAGTTCGTTTTCGTATAAGATTCTCATGGCTACCAGCGCGTCAAAGTAGATGCGAACCTCGATCATCTTTCCATTCTCCCATTTCGTCATCCAGACATTGGGCATTTCAAAAGAGTGACCTGCTCGCCATCATTAGTTGACACTTTTCAAGTTATTAAACGCTAGATACAAACCGGTATTTGCGCGTCCACCAAACACCATTTCCTGGACAGACCACTGCTGATTACATCCTCCATGAATATGTAGCAGCTTCATGTCAAATTCCTCAGGATACACCAAACTGAAGCAGCTGGTGAGGCGCCAAAACACATTGGTCCAGACATGGTTCACGTCATGATAGTGGCCTGCGACAGGGTTGTGACCGACAACAGTGAAGTCAACATTTGGCACAAGGACTTCCATGACATAATTTAAATTAGACGCAATATGCTGATAGACATCGTAGATATAAGGCTGGGAAGCATATTTGCAATTGGTTTCCGGGTTCTCAAAGTAGAAACCGCCCTCGTTAGGACTTGTGGGCTTATCAGTCTCGAGCGCAGCGCAGCCACCATATAGGCTGGGTATATGCTCTTGTATTGAGTGCTGTTCCTGCAGGAAATTTCCGGCATTAGCGGAAGTGAGAAGGAGCCATATAAAAAGTGAGGGAACAAGGGGGTTTAAAGTTATCATTGCTCAACAGGCTCGAGCAATTAACGGATATGGTTGAGATTAGAACAAACTTAATACTGCTACTATATCTATATATCCAGTAATAGGAGAAAGTGTATTTGATGAGCAGTAAAGAAGCATAGGATGTTTCGGAATTCTTTTTCGGCCACTTTTAGATTTCGGGATTTATTTACGCCATGCATCATTTTAGCGAATGCTTCGGCGATTTTCTAGTCGTAATATGAGGGGGTGGCGTGGCTGCAACACTCGTAATAGCAGCAATGCTAACCGATACGATGTAACAGATACGATTACAAACCTGATACCAACCACTTGATGACCCAGGAATTTATTCAAGAATCGGCTAAATGTTTCAGGGACTTCTCCAATGCAAATATTCATTTAGACTCAGGTACGCGAGTTAAGCAGCAACCTTCTATCGGATCTTTGCCCAGGTGAAATTAGGCCTCAGGGACAAAGCTTAACTTTGTTTAATCTTTGTACACTACAACCTGAGGAGAGGGTGGCAGAAAGAAGTCTCGGGCTAGGGTTGTGACCGACAAATGGTATCTTTTTTCGTTCATCTATAAGACTTCACCTCCAGTTTAGTATTTGTTTACTCCCGTCAATGCGGGGACTGTGGAAACATTTTGGCCACCGTCATCATGTAACCATCTGTACTCGTAACCCCTCTGTAGGCCTATTGACACTATCAGTATAATATATCGAACAGAAAAGATCATAATTAGAGTACGTACGCTGGAGTAGCAACTTCATTAGAACAGACAGGAGTGCGTATGAAAGTTGTGGTTGCGCTCAATGTTGTTGTTACATCACCATGGTTGGCGACGAAGAAGTAGTTGGCTCCAACAGGTGCCTGTAGCTTTGTCACTTGCATAAAATGCTCCATATCAAAACCCGCTCTGGGCCCAGATGTTGGTTCACGGATTCCCGAGTAGCATTCAGGAAACACATAGCCTTCAGGTTGCTCGAAGAGAAGAAAGACATAGCGATGGTTGGTTCCTGGAGGTGGTCGAGGTCCTACGTAAGCGGCCCCATCATCGGTCTTGTTGATGAGTGTTTCAGTTGACAAGTCGACGACCAGGTTAGGCTGGTACCAATGCAGGATCGTAGTTGCACTTTCATTCCATATAACATCAATGTCGATGAAAAAGACAATGTAGGTTGTAAGGGAAGAAAGGCCTTCGGTGCTTATGGTGGGTACAGAGAGGACATCTGTCCAAGCTTCGTCAGCATGCGCTCGTATTGAATAATGGGTGCTGCGATACCAGGTCGGCGAAGGGAATCTCCAGGAGAAAACCATAGTCTCCCACCATATCCAACACGAAGTTTCTCACTAGAAGGAGGTGAGAATCCAGGCGGTGTTTGAGCAAACACAATTGCCTGAAGACATAGCGCAATGCAAAGGGGAAAAATTAACATTATGGAATAGTAATGTAATAGCGACTGGAGGTAGTTGGGAAAGAAATTCCTCGGCGTCGACTGGAAAGAAGTGAAGTGGTCTGAAGGGAAAATCGAGACGTTGAACGTCGCCCGCTGTCGACAGGAAATGGAGTTGCCCGGACATTTCGGGTCATTAGCAGTGGACGGTCTCAGGGCTCCATTCGGACCTTCCCATCCTCAAGGGATGCATTGGGCCTGCCCTTTTATTTTCGCAAATACCACCGACTACTACTTTAGCTACCTCTTGTGTAACGACAGGCCTAAAATGGACCTAGGGTCGTAGGGTTTATCTTGAGAACAAGAGATAAGGGCGTCAGATATAGGTAAATGACAAGATGCTATTGCTATCTTAGGGTGTCCTATCGCTGCATGAGTTGACCATGAGGGTCCGATTCTACCTGCAAGGAGCGTCATTATATACATGCCAAATCAGAGAGTGCTTATTGATTCTGTCGCCCGAATCAGAAGGTGTTGTTCGATTGATCCTCCCTTGGCGGCCGGGCCGTTATCAGTCCGAGATCTCCCAACTTCATCCTTTGTTGTCCTGTAACATCTTGGAAAAATAAATGACTTTGCAACATATCTAGGTGTGTCTTTGTCGTGTAGAAAGATGGTTATTTTGATAGTCTTGCTTACAGTTTTTTAATTTATCGAGAGCATTTGTCCTGTTGCAAAACCCGTAGAACAAATGGTGCTTACATCCCCGTTCGCGGGCACATCCGCTCAATGTCGAACATCCAGATTCTATCACAGCCATAGAATTTCGATTCGACAAGCAGTTTCGACGTTGTCGACGATCGCATGCTGGTTCCCTGTTCACATTGTTGTTGACTTTTTTTTCTCGTAGGCCTTTTGCATGCCATTCATCGAAACTCCAAACTGCTCCATATTTGGCGACAGCATTAGTTCTTCCCCATGTTGTTTACATTACACCAACTTGACTCTTCATATTGTGTAATCTGCAGCATATAGAGTTATGAAAAAGCAAGTCTTTAGCAAATGCACTTTGTCAACAGGTTTCGTGCCTTGTAGAAAATCGCGATTTTATATATATATATATATATATTGGTTCCATTGACCATGCAATAGGATTCAATTCTTCACTACATCATGTTTCTGGATATGGGCTCCATCGATGATTTTTTTTGTCAATACTAAGTCACGCGCTGAATCCACTTTTATCTCCTGGCACTTTGTCTCTGCATCCGCCATTTCAGACCATATACAAATACAAGCATCAATAAGGGACTGGCGGAGAAAACGGCAATAGCAATATATGAATACGTCCACCCTCGGCCAAGCGCGTTGATCATGGGATGCACAGCCCCCGTTGCTCCAGCACCAAGAAGGCAGCGGACTAAGTTGTTTGCTGCCATTGCTGTTGCTGGTGTCGAATAGTAGAGGTCGACAATTAACACGTTCATGACGTTATATGCAGCCGTGATGGTGAATGAGATAATGAATAGCAGCGTAAGGGGGACAGCCAGCGGCAGCTTAAGTCCAATCAACCAGCCGTATCCCCCGATGGTACTAGCTCCTAATATCTAATATAGGATAATCAATTAGCTGCATTTCGCATGTTGAGGGATTTTAGAAGCGAAGAAGAGAGGGGAAAATCCAGAGGCATTATGTACCATCATTGGTAGGGCAATCTGCAATCTTGCTCTCTCGATTGGAAAATCCCTGTTGTCCTGCTTCTGATTCTTGAGTACAGGCTTCCCTGCTGCGGCCCTGAGACGACGATAGTTCCAGTCTACTAATATGCCATTGAAGATGGCGCTGAGAAAAGACCCCAGTCCAGCAGGAAGAAATATCAGACCAATCCCCAGGTCATCGAGGTCATATATCTGTTTGAATTGGGATGGCATGCTTGAGGTGACTGAATAGTAACTGGCAAAGATGACACCATTTGCGACTAATACGAGACCAGTTGGAAGCTCGAATAGAAGGCGCAACGTGGTCAACGGATTTGGGATCTTTGTCTTCCGCTTGGCCGCCAGCTGATCGCGGAGTACATAGAGCTGCTGTTCGTGACTATCGGCAGTCTTCCCACGCAGTCGTCTTTCACGTAGATAACCCAGCAGAGACATATTCCACGTGGGCGGTGGAATGGACCCGTCACCGACGATGGCTCTACATGTTTCCGGATAAAAGACCAGAAGCGGCACACAAAACACGGAAGCAGAAATCGCAAGGAACCAGAAGATCGCCTGCCAGCCAAGATACTGACTTAAGACCCCTCCCACCGTTGGACCTAATGACGGTGCGAGGATGGTTCCGAGAGTAGTGAGTCCCAAGTAGGTACCTCTCTCCGCGGATGTGATGACGTCTGCTGTCACAGCAGAGGTGAGAGCAACAGTCCCGCTGCTGCCAGAGCTCTGCACTGCACGCAGTATCAGAAGGGCGATAAAATTATGTTGAAGTGCCAACGCGATATTTGCGCATATGTAAATGAAGAAGCATAGTATGTATGTTGGCCTTCTCCCGGATGTATCAGCCAGAGAGCCCATAAACGTTGGCGCCAAACCCTGGCAGATCTACCAAACTATCCTGTTAGACTTGGCTCAGAGTAACATAGGCATGAGCACACCATACCATGTATGTAGTAATAGTGAGGTTTATCTGTGAGTTATTGACACCAAGGTCCGCCGCAATCGAGTTCAGGGCAGGGTAGTAAATATTGGCAGAGAACGGCGAGAACGTCGACGCTATGGCGGCAGTCAAAATAATAAGCCTCTTCTGATGGTCGCTGAAGACGGAGTAACGCTCTGCTACTGGCTGCGATTGCAGCAACGGTGTTTCTTCTGTCACTTCATGATTCCTGGAAATCTGTTGAGTCTGGGCCTCTAGCTGTGATTCAGCATTGCTCGATGTAGAGGGAAATGTACGCTCGTTTCGAGCGGAGTGTCGGCTAAAAATCATGAGTTTTTGTACTGCTTCATACTTCGGAATAGACTACTGTGAATGGGCTATACGTACCGATGCGATTCCATTAGAATGCTACAAATAACGAAGAATCCCTTTTTCGTTTTTATTTTCAGGACATTGATTCTCCTAGGATTATTTCAAAGTGGTTCACACTAGTGAAGCATCTTCCAGCAGACTTCGGGTACTTTTTGTGAAAGCATTGCCACTCAGTCTGTAACAATGGTCCCCTGTGGACCCGAGAGCGACGGATAATAGGGCTTTTATTTACTGGATGCTTAAATTTAGATTATCTGCTTGTATCTCTCTGATGTGGAGTTTTTAATCTCATAACTCCTGCTTTACAGGAATTTTTGATTTGTTTTCAAGAATCACACTGAGGTTATCCGTAGAGGGCAGCATAGAGGGCGGAATTCTAGTCGAGACCCATTCTAAACAGTAGCTGTAAGAAAGAAGGCGTTCTCTAATATCAGGAAGATTTTTTCGCTTAAATGTTGAAGTTGATAATATCCATTCAATTTGAACATATTCACAAGTATGCATGACACATATCGTTCATAAATTAGGAGATGATATATTTGCCCGTACGAACAAATCCACGAAATTGAATACTTTCATGTCATCCTGCTCAACAGCTGTGGATATCTCTTCTATTTCATCTTCCGAGAACATGAGACTCAAATTTTTTCGAAACTTCTCCTTGACGGCGACAGCAGTACGTGGATTTGCGGCGTGGCCGACAGGGAACTCAATAAGCACTTCGTCCAACACTGTTCCCTCAGCCAGGTGAACAGTAAGGCCACAAGCAATACTTTTCTTGTTAAGATCCATGTAATCTCGGGTAAGCTGCTCGTCCACCTTGATGATGATCTTCCGCCTCAGGGCGTCTATCGCTGGATTACTTGCCCACGGGCTATCATCCATAAAGTCTTGGGCTTCCGGGGCAGCATTCTTGAGAAAGGCGAGAGCCACTACATATTGCATGCAATGATCTCGATCAGCGCTGTTATGTAACGGCCCCTCCTTGTTGATAATCATGTCTGCGGCAGCATTCGTCCGTATATGGATGCCGGAAATGTCCTCCGCCGTAAGAGATTGCTCATGCAATATCCGATTTAGAATTAACGCGCTTTCAACTGCGGCGACAGCGTGGCCCTCGACCGGCATTACCTTAAAAAACACATGCTCAATAACCCATGAGCTGTATTTTATCGGAAACTTAAACTCATTGCCACCAAACATGGCCGCATAAAAACCCCAGCGCGGCATAGTTAAGACAGTCGGCGCCCCAGGTTGCCCTGCACGTATCAAGAACGCAAGCTGTACGGCCTTCATGCATGCCTCACCTGCTGCCCAGCCCTTGCGTGGAATGGTATTTTCCCCAGATCGGTAGACTCTCAAGGGATGCCCGTCCATCCAAACATGTGAGATGGCGGCCATCGTCTGAGCTTCTGTTAGGCCCAGGAGCCAACAGAGCACTGCGGTAGAGGCGAGTTTTACAAGAATAACATGATCCAGGCCGCGAGAATTGAATGCATTTTGAAGCAGGAAACATCCTTGGATCTCGTAGGCCTTAATAATAGCCATGAGAAGCGTTTTCACCGTGAGCGGTGGCCCATTATGGGCCAGTTTGCCGTTCGCCACGGAGCGACTTAGCCAATCCATCACAGCAAGAATCGCACCAATATTATCTGTTAAGAAGTCATGAATAACTGTTCTAGTCCTGAAATGTATAATTTAGCAGACTCACCTGAAGGGTGACCCCAGTCAGCGCCAGCGATTGCATCATTGTGATCAAGGTAACGAATGATGGTAGCCATGTCGAAAGCCCCCTTCAAAGGATCAAGCTGGTAAGAAGTCCCAGGTAGTCTAAAGCCATCAAAAGTGAACGTCCGTGGGACCACCGGACCAAGCAGCCTCCTACAGCTCTCGCTTTTGTACACCGTTTCAATTGCACATCCCATGGCGTCAAGGAGCGCTGTTCGCGCATTTTTGAACGCTGCATTGCTTTCGATCTTGCCATTAAACACGTAGTCGGCGATGTCCAGAATAACTTGGTCATATTTCTGAGTAGACATCTCGCGAATATCATGTATAGTCTTCGTGGTTCGCAGAGTAAAAAATAGCCGGTAGTGCGTCTTAGCCTTTATTAGTAAGTCCTTGAGAATATCGATACGAATAGGGTGAAAAGGAGCAGATATTAGAAGCTAGTTGTGTTTTTATATAAATTATGGATACTTGTATATATATATAAAATAGTACGAGGTCTCTAAGGACCTCTAAATGCATGTGTAACCTATCGCCGGCATAAAATAGTTGCATTTAATCCACCAGCGGACTGATACAAGGGCTTCAATGTAATTCAAATTTGTGGTAAGGAAAATAAAAATATGGCTACTTGCTATACCATGGACAGGGTACCCTTTAGATGGATAGCTGATTTTCAAGTGAACTAAGAGAACTGCCAGCGGGCATATTTGATCTCTCAGAATATTAATTTAGCAGATACACGTGTTTACGAAATTAAAAAGTCCATGTCGGAACGGAAGTAACTAGACTGTGCCGACTATAGCCTTGACGGTAAATTTGCAAATGGATCTGCATTGCCAGTGTAGATATGAGACGGTCGGAACAGCTTTCCTCGTTTCACTATCGCACAAATTAGACACCGCCATCTCAGAATTTCGAGAGGGGACTTACGCATGTACTCCCGCCAATGTGCCATAATTCCGACAATACGCTGCGCAAACATAGCGATGGGAATAAATTCGGGTTCAAAGCCTCTGTTGGTAAGAAGTTAGCTTTTATTTCCTATCATATTCTCAGCCCCTAACGGTGAGTTTACGTATGCCTAAGTTCCTCCATTTCATGCACGGTATGGGGGACTTACATATCAATGAACATAAAGTTGCCGTAGAAATCAGCGTTGGGATGTAGGCCTCTTGATTTGAAATAATCATCCGAAGACGCGACTCTTTCGATCTCTTCGGCTACTTTGAACAGCGGATGCGATGTCACATTTACTTCATTTAGTATTTTCTTGATCGGAGGCACTCTTGGGTCGATGCCCTTGTATGTCCTGTGCCCGTAGCCGAAAAGTTTGCGCTCGCCCCTTTTCACCTGTTGAATGAATTTCGGAACGTTTTTGGGGGTTCCAATCTCTTTCAGAGCTAGATGTGCTGACTCGCTTGCGCCAAAGTGCAAAGGACCGCATGCAGCAGCAAAGGCACTGATGAGACAAGAGATAGGGTCTGGAAGGGATGAAGCAGAGACAAGTGTCGTGAAGGCAGAAAGCGCCATGCCATTATCGGCATTCAGAACGCCAAATCGCTGAAAGCATGATAGCTTCACCGGGTCGGGTCTACCAGTCGATGGATCTACCAGCCCCATCATGATGAATAGATTCTCGTAGTATGTTCTGTCCATAGAGGCCGCTACAAAGGGGATACCCTTTCGGTGGCATGCGACCAGTCCGACCACAACCGCATAACATGAAACCGCTTTTATAATCCCTTTATCGGTCTTCACTGCATTTCCCTGGTATATGTTTCCACCATTCGAGGCAGGGATTGACTCCGGATCACAGGCGACATAAGCTGCAAGCCCGGCGATAATCATTGGCATTGGCGGTGCAGTTATTCTATGAAAAAGATACATTTAACTGCTGTTACTAAGTGACGAGTTTCAAGACAAACTTACGGGAATGCTTGGATAGTCTTGATCACACTTTCCGGAACTTGCGACATATTAGTCGCCAGTATCTGACTCAACTCTTTCTTTTGCAGCAACGTCGGATATCTCCCCCAAACCATTAGATGTAACATCTCTTCGAAGTCGCTATTCCAGAGTTGCTCCAGGCTGTAGCCACGGAAGAGTAGCAGTCCTCTCTCGCTATCTCTATAGCGGGTGATGAAAGGTCGAAATCCGGTCAGCAAAGGTAGTCAAAAGTAGCTCACGGAGGTTTCGGGACAGTCTTACGCGAAACTAATATCCGTCTCAATAACTGTGGTGTTTTGAAGACCTGGGTCGTGAACCCGTAGCCCTGCAGCGACTTTGTTGGCACGGTCTGTGCTAGCCTCTGTTGCTTTGATCTGTTTAAATGCAGTTGCAAGTATAGCATTTCTGTGGATCGGGATTTCATATTCTAACAATGTGCGCGAGTCTTTCACAAAAAGTGTGCCTGAAGACATAATTGTGAAAGAGTAGTGTTAAGAGAGTGAAAATGACTTTGAAATAATTGATCTGCCAGATACAAGAATTATTCCATTTTATGTCCTCAGGTGCAATACTTATGACAGAATAGTTTATGATCCGTGATACAGGATCAAGGTATCACAGGCATCACTTTACCTCGAAAATTTTCCGATATTTCCCTATCAGAGCACTGTTTAAAGTCCCAATCTCCGTCATACACGCCTACACCGCAGAAATATTGGCGCCACATCTCGGGAAATAAAAGCATCTCTTAGAGGTACCGATATCTATTAACCGTGTAGTTAAAAGCCAAGTGCGCATTATGCTGGTATTGCATTATATAATATTTCCAATAAAATAACTTGCAACATGTTGTAGGCAGAGATTCAAGGGTGACTATTGTAAATTTTATTCAGACACGTAAATATCATCTAATGCATTTATTTGGAAATTGATGGTTCCCAATTCCCATAATTTTGCAAACAGTACAACATTAGACCATTCATTCCTGTAATAGATAATTTGGTTTTCTTAAACGTAAATCCCATCGCATAAAAAATTTTGTGATAAATAGAGCCGAAGCAAGTATTGAGCGATTGAAAATGCCAAGATGTTAACTTGCAGTTTCAAATGCTATGACAAGTATGCAGCTTTGTTTCCGAGCTCTCTGATCGCGTTTGTTATCCGTTTCATATTCTTTGCGTCACTCGGAATCTGATGACCTTTCTCATGTACCAAAAGCGTTGATAATCCTGGGTCACATAATGCATAGAGCTTCAGAGAGTGGTTATATATGAAATCATTTGTTCCAGTTATGTGAAGAGTGGGGATGTGAATGAGACCCTCTAATCCATCGTCCATAATGAAGTTTCCACGGTCGTCCATACGAAATGGCGGTGGAGCGTTCATGAAAATTGCACATCGAAACGGTGGAGGCTCGTACGGTTTTGTTTTGAATAAGTGAGCAAGAAATCCAAAGGCCAGTGTACCGCCATGAGAAAAACCGAGAACACCATCAAACGGACCCTCTTCTTCGATGACTTCCGAAAGAAGCTCATACGCGTCATTTAGAGACTTGTCATCGTCTGTGACATTGCGTGGCCACTTGTAAAAGGTGAAATAGGGCCCTTCAAAAATTCCTTCGACACCCGGGCCAGGTCCAGACTCGACTTCTCCTTCGACAAAGTAGAACGACGCGCTGTTATCGCTTTGAAGCTCGCGTATGAGCGGACCTACATTACTTCTCGTTAGGAACTCCATAAGATGAACAATATACTTTCCAGTACCTAGTTGAAATTGCAGGATCTGTGGTTGCATTCATTGTCAACTTCTACTGCTAATACTGCAGGATAAAGGGGAAAAAACCCACCCGGGCGCTGGTTCCTGCACCGTGGAGGCAAAGCAACTTGAGTTTCGGCATGGCATCGGTATTGGAAATCAAGATCAAGGTGGAAGGGAAAACAACTGGATGTCGTAGTCACTTTTATGCAATTTTGATCCTCGGATTATGTCAGATTAATTGACCACTACCAGTTCGCAGACTTGGACAAGCCTAGTTTCGGTCACTTTTGTTAGATCCTGAAAACTCACCGTTCTAATAGTTGTATGAATTCCTTTCTAGGGTTCTATATAACTTCAAATGCTCCAACGATTGAATGGATGCAGTAGAAAAAAAATTGAGCACATAGAACATCCCACTCCATCAGAGCATGTCACATGCCGATCCCGGAAATTTTAACTTACCGGTTGTACTGTGGGTTCCTACGATCACCCGAATCACCGTATCGTTTGACCGCCGGAGAGTTATATAGGCTTCTAACCTCATTGACCGATTAAGACCCTGGGACCTTTGTCGAAAAGAGCTCAAAACTAATCAAGATATCTTTTTTGTTCCAAGTCCCACAGGCTTAACTGTGGCACGAGAATCTATGATACGGAATTTCTTCGTCTGTGGATTATCTCATGCGCTGATAGAACTGCACTTATTCCACGAGTTCAATTATATTTAGCTACAGAAGTGGCAGTTGCGTGGGCACCCATCGTTCGGGAGATTGCTCTTCCCCGGTTCACGCAATTCATTGCTGCTAACAACCAAAAATAAAATGTCAAATTCGTTAGAGAGACAAGGTACCTCATCAGGTAACAATGGAGCCATGGAAGACAAGTCCATGCCTGTTGCAATTGTTGGCATGTCTTTTCGGGGGCCAGGGGACGCTACGACAGTTGAAAACTTGTGGAAAATGTTATCTGAAGCACGAGAAAGCCGCACTAGTATTCCGAAGGAAAAGTGGAATAACGAAGCCTTCTATCACCCTGATTATAAGAGGCATGGTACAGTAAGTAGTGTCTTCAAAGATGGTTGAGCTTCTAGTGGGGATGACCAACATCTGTTACCAGCACGATGTGACAGCGGGTCATTTTTTCAAAGAAGATCTTGCTCATTTTGACGCTCCGTTCTTTAACTTGACAAGAGCCGAGGCAGAGGTTGGATTCCTATTCCTTGGGCACCAGACAGAACTTCATACTTACGACTGTAGGCACTTGATCCCGCACAGCGGCTTCTACTAGAATGCACATACGAAGCACTTGAAAATGGTTAGTGGCTGAACTGAACAAATGCAAAACCTCAATCTAATACTATGTCTTGTATAGGCGGTATTCCCATGGAGAAGATTGTGGGCAGCAAGACTTCGGTATTCGTGGGGTCGTTTGCTACAGATTATACTGATCTACTGCTTCGCGATCCGGACACGGTTCCGATGTATCAATGCACGAATGCCGGGCAATCACGGGCCATGATCTCCAACCGGCTTTCATACTTCTTTGACCTTCACGGTCCTTGTGTGACAGTCGACACAGCTTGCTCAGGAAGCTTGGTTGCTCTTCATTTGGGCTGCCAAAGCTTGAGAACTGGAGATGCGAAGTGCTCTATTGTGGCGGGTGTGAACGTAATCCTAAACCATGAGTTTATGATTACAATGTCCATGATGAGGTATGTTTTTGCATGTCATCAATGATATATTACATGCTCAAGAATCTAGATTTCTCTCTCCCGATGGTCGTTGTTATACCTTTGACGAGAGAGCCAACGGATATGCACGAGGCGAGGGCGTCGGCTGCGTCATTCTCAAGCCACTGGCAGATGCGCTAAGAGATGGCGATACTATCCGCGCTGTCATCAGGGCGACGGGTTCGAATCAGGATGGCAGAACATCTGGAATCACCTTGCCAAACCCTGTTGCTCAGGAGGCACTTATCCGCGACGTCTATGAAGCAGCTGGTCTTGACCCTCGGGAAACAAGCTATGTCGAAGCCCACGGCACTGGAACATCTGCTGGAGATCCGCTGGAGACAAGGGCCCTGTCTAAAGTGTTCTGTAGCGATAGGGAACCCGATAAACCTCTCATCATTGGCTCAATCAAGTCTAACCTCGGTCACCTCGAGGGTGCGAGTGGCATTGCATCTGTGATCAAGACGGTTCTCATGCTCGAGAATGAGATAATCCTACCGAACCGAAATTTTAAATATCCCAATCCACGCATCCCCTTCCAGGAATGGAAATTGAAGGTCAAAATATCTATACGACTGAAGACACTTCCTGCTCAAGATGGCTAATACATGTACAGGTGCCGGTTTTCGTCCAGCGGTGGGATGTCAAGGGCCCTCGTCGGGCCTCGATCAACAGTTTCGGCTATGGAGGTTCGAACGCTCACGCAGTGATAGAGTCCGCGCGCACATACCTGAGCGAACGAGGACTTGTAGGATTGTACCGAAATTTCAAATCGCTGCGTTCGCCAGACGAGAAGACAGAATTAGACATGACAGACAAGATCAATCTCAATGACTGTTGCAATGGTGAAGTAACTCGGGGTTGTCCTAATGAAAGGATCAATGGTGGAGATGCCAGCAGCGACAGAACCAACGTTCCAATTAATGGTCATACACATGATTCTACTGGCAAAGCAGCGGAAGATGCTGGTCGCATGCGGCTATTTATTCTCTCAGCATTCGATGAGGCCGCTGGTAGAAGACAAATCGAAAACCTTGTGAACTATGTTGATGACCGCATTGATTTGACTGATAGCAACTTTCTCGATGATCTTGCCTTCACATTAAACGAGAGACGAACAAAATTCATCTGGAAGGCAGCAATCCAGGGAAGCTCGATAAATCACCTCAGAAGCTCCTTGTCCAAGGCAATTAAATTCGAAAAGTCTTTTAAACCACCGACAATTGCTTTTATCTTCACCGGCCAGGGCGCTCAGTGGTGTGGAATGGGGCGCGAGCTACTGGCAGCGTATCCAGTTTTCCGAAAGACCATTGAGAAAGTAAGCGCGTATCTAATAAGCCTCGGAGCTCCGTTCAATGCTAAGGGTATGTAAACGATCCCATTGATGAGAGGAGCGTGGGCTAACTAACCGGCTCAATAGACGAGCTTACGAAGGATCCGGAAGTTTCGCAAATCAACCTTGCCCTGTATAGCCAGCCCTTGTGCTCCGCCATACAAATCGCTTTGGTTGACCTTCTTGCGTCCTGGGGTGTCAACCCTGATTCGGTAACCGGACATTCAAGTGGCGAAATAGCGGCCGCCTACGCAACGGGGGCATTGTCACTTGAAGATGCCATGGCCGTCGCCTACTACCGTGGCGTTGCATCCAGCCATATGCAGCAGAACGCGACGGCCAAGGGCGCGATGATGGCTGTAGGCATGTCGAAGGAAGATGTCGAACCTCTTATTGCTGCGCTCACTACGGGGAAGATTACCGTGGCATGCATCAATAGCCCGCAGAGTGTCACAGTTTCCGGCGATGTCGAAGCTATTGACGAACTGAAGGCTGTCTTAGCTGAAAAGAACGTCTTTGCTCGCAGACTTGCCGTAGAAGTAGCCTACCATTCACATCATATGGCACTTGTTGCGGAGGAATATGAAAGCGCCATATCTGGGATCCGAACAGTGGAGGCTGCTAATACGGAGTTCTTTTCTTCTGTCACTGGCAGGAAAGTCACTGCAGCAGAGCTGGGGCCGCGTTACTGGGTGTCGAACCTCCTCGGCCAGGTCAAATTTGCAAACTCTGTACGAGAAATGTGCCTGGAAACTATCAAAAAGAAGACCAAATGGCAATCCCAGGGCGGCAGGGTAAACGTTTTGATTGAAATCGGACCCCATTCCGCCCTTGCCGGCCCGATCAAGCAGATCTTGCAGGGTGAGCCCAGGCTGAAAGACGCATCAATTAATTATATATCTGCCCTTGTCCGTAAGGAGAGCGCCGTTACGACAATGCTGAATCTAGCAGGGAAACTGGCTGTACAGAGTTACCCACTTGACTTCTCTGCTATTAACCGACCGATGGGATGGGAGAGCCATAATGTTATCGTCGACCTTCCTCCATATTCGTGGAATCATTCAAACGTCTACTGGGCCGAGCCCCGGCTCAGCAAAACACTGCGGAACCGAATCTCTCCCCGGACAGACCTCCTAGGCGCGCTCGACAGAAATTCTAATCCTCTGGAGTCTCGCTGGCGCAATCATCTGCGCCTATCGGAGATCCCCTGGGCCAGACATCACAGAATTCAATCTAATATAGTATATCCAGCCTCTGGTTTCATAGCAATGGCGATAGAAGCTGCTTGTGAACATGCAAAAGGAAGAAGTTCGAAGGCCATCGCGGGTTACAAACTACGAGAGATTACTTTTGGGACAGCTCTTCTTATCCCAGACCAAGAAGAAGGCGTTGAGACACTTATCTCACTCAAGCGGTTCAACGACAGTCTGCGAAGACCCGGCAGTTCCTGGGAGGAATTTTGTGTGTTCTCCGTCACTTTGGACGACAATTGGACTGAGCACTGTCGTGGACTTATCAGCGTACAATTTACAGAGGAAAACAAGGAAATCTTCGAAGAAGACTCGAAGATCGAGGATGAGAAGGCCTTATCCGAGAGACTTGGAAGTATCGAAGAAGCGTGTAAGGAGGATGTTGAAATCTCAGGGTTCTATGAACGCCTAAGAAATATGGGCCTCGATTATGGAGAGACATTCGCTAATGTGGCTATGGTGCGAGTCGGCCTAGCGACAGCTGTTGGTACAATCGTCATCCCTGACACGGCTGCGGTTATGCCAGCCAAGTACGAATATCCTTTTGTAATACATCCAACGACACTTGATAGTGTCTTGCACCTAGTTTTTGCTGCAAAGTACGAGCGGGGACCGGTTGAAGAGCCAGCAATACCGGTTTTTGCGGACGAGATTTTCGTGTCCCATAACGTTCCGAGGCAGAACGGCCGGAAACTTAGCGTCCACACGTTGCTAGATGAACGGGATCGACGGTCTTTCAAATCATCAGTTTGGGTTATGGATCCAGACCAACCAGGCTGCGAGCCATTGGTGTCCTTCTCCGACCTTCACTGGAAGATCCTTGCAAAAGACGTTCAGAAATCAAGCGCCCACAGCGACGAGAGAACTGCCTATGCATTCAAATGGGAAGCTGACATCGATATGCTCTCCGGAGAAAACGCAGATAGGCTGTGTGGAGGACCTGGCAACGGCGTCGGGCTTGGCCGCATCTATCAAGTAGTGAGCCGCTGGTTGAGTCTTCTTGGCCACAAAAACCCCCATCTGTCTATCATGGCAATGGATTCCGGATCCAGCGGTGCTGCGGTCCAAATACTGCAGGCATTAAGCGCTCCAGATCCGGACCATGTACCCAGCTTTGGGAAGTTCACGTTGACAGGCACGAACCCGACGATGCTCGAGACAATCCAAACACAGCTCGCCTCTGCGCGAGATATCATGGTCTTTAAAGAGCTTAATGCTGAAGTCGACCCCCTGAAACAAGGCTTTTCCGAATGCTCATTCGACGTAGTCATCGCAGTTCATTCACTCGACGGCGTCAAATCCATAGACGAAGCGCTGAAGAACATCAAGAAGCTCATAAGGCAGAATGGGAGATTGATCCTTGTCGAAGCAAATCGGGAATTCATGGCGTCAAGGGAAACATTGGATGCTTTGACCGACCGACTCGTACGTCGTGCTCCCCTTTCACCGGAAGAATGGCAACAGAAACTGGAGAAGGCGGGTTATGGGAATGTGGACTGCGTCGTTCGGGACCGTCCGGGCGAGTCTGAGGACGAGGTGTCCATGATCGTTGCGAGAGCCAGCCGCACGGCGCCTGTTGCGGCGCCAGAGGTCGTTCTCATCGTCCAGGGCGAGGATGACAGGAAGGACGACGGCAACGGAGTCGACACGACGCGTCTGGTGGAGCTGCTGGCGCGGAGCGGAACCCGGGCGGAGACGGCGGCCTTCTCCGCCGCGGAGCCCGCGGGGAAGACGTGCATCGTGCTCGGCGACCTCGACGGCGCCATCGCAAGCGATCCCTCCGAGCAGCAGTTCGAGACGATCAAGAAGATCCTGCTCAAAAGCAACGGGGTGCTCTGGGTGACCCGGGGCGGAACTGTTTCTTCACGGAATCCCAACGCCAACGTGGTGACGGGCCTGGCCAGAACCGCCCGATCGGAGAATGATGGGTCGACTACCGTTACGCTGGACCTCGATGGCGAGGAGCCGCTCAGTCCGGCCGCGGCCTCCGGAATCATATATTCGCTGTTCAAGCATTGTTTCACCTGCGAACGGTCATCAGAGTCCAATGCTGATCTGGAGTACGCCGAACGAAGAGGGGTTCTTATGATCCCTCGCATCGTCGAGGATCATCAGTTGAACCGAACGATATCTTCAATCAGTAACCGAGTGCCGGTAGATCAACTCTTTCACCAAGCTGGCCGTCACCTGAGACTTGAGGTTGGCTCTAAGTACCTGGAGGACTTGTACTTTGTGGACGATGAAAGAAGCTCCCGTGGCCTGGAGGACGACGGCATCGAAATAGAAGTCAAGGCAATCGGACTGAACACACGCGATATGTTGATCGCCTCTGGAGAAATCAAGATGGAACCTCTTGGTGTGGAATGCAGTGGAATCGTAAGAGCCGTGGGAAGGTCTGTCCACAACCTGGTCCCTGGAGATCGGGTTGCTGGCTGTGGGCTAGGGACGATATCCAGTTCGTACTGGAGCAGGGCGTCCGCATTCCAAAAGATCCCCGAATACATGTCGTTCGAGACAGCAGCATCCCTCCCGACGGCCTATATAACGGCTTACCACGTCGTCCATCATCTCGCCCGGGTCTCTCGCCAGGACATAGTGCTCGTACACTCAGCGACCGCAGTTCTGGGCGAAGCGCTCATCGATTTGTGTGTCAATACTGGGGCAGAAATTTTTGTGTCTGTCGTCACATTGGAACACAAGAAGTCCTTGCTTTCTAAGTACGCCATTCCGGAAGATCACATTTTGCACAGCGAGGATGCGAACCTCAAGAGGCACATCATGAGATTGACTTATGCGAATGGCCTTGACGTTGTACTTAACTGCTCAGCTGGAGAGGCTTTGAGGCTAGCTTGGGATTGCATTGCTCCTTACGGTCGATTTGTGGACCTGGGAAGCCGCAACGTGGATGTCAACACTCGCCTCGAGATGTTAAACTTCCGGAGAAATGCGAGCTTCGCCGTATTCGATATTCTGTTCTTCATGGAACAAAAGACTCACGACGCGGATACAGCGTGGGCCGATGTTATGGATCTGTTGCGTCGAAAAGCAATTAATTGCCCGTCTAACCTACGAATATTTCCCATACATAACATCAAGACTGCTCTACAAGCCTTGAAACGGGGTGAGGGGAACTTTAAACCCGTAGTTGTCACTAGTCCAGATGCCATTGTGAAGGTTAGTAATTATTCCTGAATCTGTTTGACAAATTGTGACTTGTGCAGGTTCTGCCTCGAGACATGAGTAACAGCATCTTCCGCCCGGATGCTTCCTACCTTCTAGTCGGCGGCCTCGGCGGAATTGGACGAGCTATGGCACTTTGGATGACTGAGCACGGTGCAAAAAACCTAATATTTGCGAATCGAAGCGGTCTCTCCAGGCAGGAGGCTCGAGACACTGTGAATCTGCTCCAGCAGAGAGGAACTAATGTCTTAGTATACAGCTGCGATGTCAGTAAACCCGAACAAGTCTCAGCGCTGGTCAAAGAAAGCTCAGTGAGTATGCCACCTATACGAGGAGCTATCCAGAGCGCCATGGTCCTGCGCGTGAGTTATACTCCTGTCCCTTCATCTATCTCATACTCATTTCCTTCAGGATATGCTTTTCGAGAAGATGACCGTCAGAGACTACAAGGCGGTCATAGATCCAAAGATCAGAGGAACATGGAATCTGCACAAGTTTCTTCCGAAAGAACTCGATTTCTTTATTATGCTGTCGTCAATAAGCGGCATTATTGGGAACGCAACCCAAGCATCATACGCAGCAGCTAACACATTCTTGGACGCCTTTGCAATGTTTCGAAACTCACTCGGGTTGTCTGCGGTAACCCTTGATCTTGGTGTGATCACAGGAGTAGGGTATCTGGCTTCCAGTGAGAGCAAGGATCTGCTCGATGTAATGGAACGACAGGGTTTCGAAGCCACAGACGAAAAGAAACTTATGACTCTACTTCAGTCGGTACTTACAAAACCGCGCAAGGATGGTATTCCGGCGCAAACGGTGACTGGGCTCGGGACCTGGAAGAAGGGTACCTCACTTCCAGCATTTGACCTACCTCTATTTTCTTATTTTCGGCGTCTCTCGCTTTACACTCAAGGGAGCACTGATGAAATGGATCGGCCAGAAAATCAGCTTAGAAATTCACTTGGGGCAGCAAAGACAATCAATGAAGCCACGGAGTTGGTCTGTTCCGCTCTTGTCGACAAGCTCGCCTCACGAAGTGGTATTCCTCGGGATAATGTCGATTGCTCGAGAGCAATTTCAGAATACGGGGTTGATTCACTTGTTGCAGTCGAGCTACGTAACTGGATATCACAGGAGATGGATAGCACGATCCCAATATTGGAGCTTGTTGCAAATACTTCTATACTTCAGCTCAGTGCTAAAATAGCAGCCCGGTCAAGGCTAGTCCATCTTGAGGCCTATAAGGCATAAAATAGATAGAAATTTAGCCTAGATAACAATAAACCTGCTAATACCGGCTTGATTTTATATTTTGCTTGTAACGACAGGCCTAGATAACTAGACCTAAGGGGTCGTTGGTTTATCTTGAAGACAAGAAACAAGGGGGTGAGCAATATAAAAGCAAGAATAGACCTGTGTTACTAGCAATTGCCAATATGGCAAGTTGCTATGTGAGTCGACCACAAGGGTCGAAATCTGTCTGAAAAGAGCATCTTTATATACATGCTGTCTTCCTGGGTCTCTGAGGCTTGTGGAATGGCTTATAGTCTTGGATCATTTGAATCAGTAGGGTTCTGAACTGATCTTCTGATCCCTGTTTAGGGTTTAGGGTTTAGGGTTTAGGGTTTAGGGTTTTAGGGTTTAGGGTTTAGGGTTTAGGGTTTTAGGGTTTAGGGTTTTTAGGGTTTTAGGGTTTTAGGGT
>Ga0207767_1000408_pt1 | contig 29252 bp, 18 predicted proteins | sample HigsolmetaGSP17D_FD_184845 | JGI IMG/M metagenome (GOLD analysis project Ga0207767, IMG submission 184845) | High solid enriched microbial communities from the Joint BioEnergy Institute, USA - SP1-7-D (SPAdes) | ecosystem: Engineered > Bioreactor > SSF (Solid state fermentation) > Aerobic >... | reverse complement strand
AGGTAAGGGATCTGTGTACTGTTTTACCTGAACGGTGTCATTTCTCTACCACCCCCTCTGTCTGCCTGTTTCCATCCAAGAGGGAGATCAATTCTGCCTTTGTCATCTTTATCAACACCAGCATGCCACTGTGGAGCCACATTTTACCCAGTATCACTTGTCTTTTCCTCGTCCTTTCACGAATCATCATCACACCTGGCATAATCGGCGTCACCGTCGAGGGCCCGGGGCAAGGGTAAGGAACAACATAGACGACAAGAGTCCGGTCGGTGTGTTCCGTACACTAGAAACGCCCGTAGTTCTTGCAGCCTGTTGTCGCGTTCCGGGCCGGGATTTCTAGTCTGCACGCCGGCAACAAAGAGGGCCCTTCGACCCCGCACGGTTAGGCTTCACGAACGGGAGATTGGCATCGCAGAATACCAGCCCTGTTGGGCTGGAGCCGAACGAAGTGGATCGTCGTGGCGGGGTGATGACTATGTCCTCGTCTGGGATCGATCTCATCTCCGTCAGGAAGAGCTGTGGCGAGGTCGTGTTTTTGGAGACGGGGCCACGTCTGGGGAAGCGTTTCGCAGGGCCGGACGGCCGCACTGGGTCCGAAGCGATCCTTGATCGTTCTCTGCGTAGAGCACAAAGCAGATCCAGAGCCAGGGCGGCCTTGGACCAGAACCGGACAGCCCCCGAGTTGGGTCTTAGTCGTCGTCGGCGAGGGCGAGAGGCGAGGCTTGGCACCATGACATCGTCGCCCGCCGATCGCACGGCGTCATAGGCCGCCCTCGCGCCCACATCGCTCTCTCGCGCTCGCCCGCATCCATTCACTTCTCCTGCGCCTCCTGCTCCTCGTCTCCATCTCTCTCTCTCTCTCTCTCTCTCTCTCTCTCTCTCTCTCTCCGTGTACGAGGCTGACAGCCGGATTTCTCTCTCTGCAACACAATCGCGACGGTTCTCACGCCTGCGCGCAGCTGTCCTGTGCCTCTTGACGCCACTTGCTGTCTTCCCTTGCCTGCGCTTTGCGCCTCCGACATAACGGCTCGTGCTGTGTTGATTCATTCTCCTGACCCTGCCCTGGGCTTCCCTGCTCGACTTGCCCCTCCCGCATTTATCGGGCCCTGCGTTCCTTCACCCTCACATTATTCTGGGCGTTGTCTTCCTGGCCGAACTAGCGCAAGTGGGGTGTCCATTGGACCGTCATTCTTGTTGCGCAAACCCTCCAACCAGCCCTCAGAGCATTCAATTGTTCCTTTCGCATATTCGTCTATTCATTGATGCCGCAGTGAACTGTCCCTTGTACCTTGTCGAGCTCCTTCGGTCCCTTCCTCTTCTGCATGCATCCCACTTCACCCTGCACTCCTCTCTCTCTGGCTTTGTTATTTCCTTTCTTCCTGTACTCACCATTGCTCATTTCGCGACCATGAGTACAATACAGAATCTCAAAAACTTCATACGTCACGGAAAACAAGCTCGCCTGGTGACTCCGCATGCAGAACCCACCACCGACGTCTCCACGATCCACGCGGAGCAGCAGCGCCAACCGCAGGGCCACTATCCACCCGCGGCAGGGAATCTGGATGCCATTGATAGCAAGCATGGCGGCGGCCAAGCCGCAGCACAGAAAGCGGCAGAAGGGCACACGAAGCCCTCACGGACCCGCGAGGCGGAGATAGAACAGATCGTTGCCGAGGAGAGGCAGAACAAATCGAAGATGCCGTCGTATCCCGGCCTGGAGCGATGGGTCCTGCTGGAAAAGATGGGAGATGGTGCCTTCAGTAATGTCTATCGTGCCAAAGATACCACCGGCCAGCTTGGCGAGGTCGCGATCAAGGTCGTCCGGAAATTCGAAATGAACAGCAACCAGGTATGAAGCTACTACCACGACATATCCGTTTCTTCCCCCCTTTTCCTGTCATGCTTCCATATGATGTATTTTCGTGTCGCTCGAGCCATCCACCTTTCCACGTCTGCCCCCCTGGTGACGATCGCCAACGTTCCCCGGTGGGTCCCTAGGGCGACGCACATCTTCATCCAGATTTCAGGAAGAAGCCAAAAGCTGCGGAGGTGCGCGACCCTCCCGAATTCGCACCCAGCCTTCCTGATCTACATGCACCTTGATACCCTGCCGCGTCTGCGTTGTATTTCGATACCCACCCATCTCTGAATCACCTGTGCCACTAACGTGTTTTTACCGTCTGGCAGAGAGCAAACGTCCTTAAGGAGGTGCAGATAATGCGCCAACTAGACCATCCCAATATCGTCAAGCTGCTCGATTTCTCAGAGTCGCGGCAGTACTACTACATCGTTCTCGAGCTCTGCCCCGGCGGCGAGCTGTTCCATCAGATCGTAAGATTAACGTACTTTAGCGAAGATTTGAGTCGTCACGTAATCGTTCAGGTTGCAAAAGCGATAGAGTATCTACATGAGACATCAGGCGTGGTTCACCGGTGCGTAGGCGATTTTCTTCCTTGTCTCACCCAGGGCCGGTCGCTAATGCCGTCACAGAGACATCAAACCAGAGAATCTTCTTTTCTACCCAATACCCTTTGTCCCATCAAAGACCCCCAAGCCTCGTCAACCTGGTGATGAAGACAAGGTTGACGAAGGCGAGTTCATCCCCGGAGTTGGAGCCGGCGGTATCGGCCAGATAAAGATCGCAGACTTTGGCCTGTCCAAGGTAATTTGGGATAGCCAGACCATGACCCCTTGCGGTACCGTTGGTTACACGGCCCCCGAGATCGTCAAAGATGAGCGATACTCGAAGAGCGTCGACATGTGGGCCCTCGGCTGCGTACTCTACACGCTTCTCTGCGGTTTCCCCCCGTTTTACGATGAGAGCATTCAGGTCTTGACGGAGAAGGTGGCCCGCGGCCAGTACACTTTCTTGTCTCCCTGGTGGGACGGCATCTCCAAATCCGCCAAAGACCTTGTTTCACATCTCCTGACCGTCGACCCCGACAAGCGGTATACCATCAAGGAGTTCCTAGCACACCCTTGGATCCGGCAGACAGACGAGGAAACCCACGCTGCTGCCGACGCGCCGCCTCTCACCACACCCGCAGCCGATCAAGCACCGTACCAGCCCACCCCGGTAGAGGTGTTCGATCAACCCGGCCCGTCCGCTGAACCCCGGTTAGACTTCCGGTCACCGGGCGCCGTCAATCTGCGAGAGGTCTTCGACGTCGGGTACGCTGTCCACCGGCAGGAAGAGGAGGGCAAGCGGCGCAAGAACTTTCGACAAGGTTACCGCGGCGCCAACCCCACCACGGGGTTCAGAACCGCCCTCAATCCACTTAACGAGGATTCCGACGACGACGAGGAGGACGAGGAGGGTGAGATCGTGTACTACACCCAGGACGGCGGCGAGGCCGAGACCGTTGACCCGCCGTCAAAGATCCCCAAGTCCTCCGAGGAAGCCGGGGACGTCGCCGCGATGGAAGCGAAGCTGCACGCAACGACCCTTGGCGCTGGCACTGGCACTGGCACTGTCACCAAGCGACATCGGCACCACGGGCCACGGAACCCGAAGGAGCCGTTCGAGCTCAGCTTGGATAATGCAACGTTGCTAGAAAGAAGAGGGAGGCGACAACAGCAGGGTCAGGAAGTCGCCTGAATTGATTTTTTTTCAGATCCTCTTCTTGTTTTTCTCTCAGACACTTTTTTTTCTCTCCTCTCCGTATTTATTTGGTGGCATTTTGCTATTCTATTCTTATAACCAATCCATTCTATTTCATCCCGGTTGTTATCTCACTTCGCTGCTTGTGCGTGCGTGTGTATCCTTGATTGATTGATCGATTGATGGCTTCCGGTCGGTCGGGCGGGCGGTCCTGGTTGACATCTTTATTTTCTATTTTGAAACCAACTACTCACAGGAGTGGGAGTCATGTAATGTCTGTTCATCATCATCATCGTCTGGTCAGTCACATACAACATTCCGAGCGACGTCTTTTTCACTTGTTTCCTTTTCCTGCATTTCTTTCAATTTTTCCTCCCCCTGCCGCATCTATTATGTGCCATATGCCATTCCTGTTTTATTTTTCTTTTCTTTTCTTTTCTTCCCCTCCGCCCCCGTTATCTTGTAATGTAATGTGCATAACACGATGAATATACACTATGGCCATGTTATGTCACGAGATCAGTCCAGTTCGACTCCATACACACACCCCCCGTTATTTGTCTATTTATGGCCATGTATGTATATGTATGTACTGCATGTTATGTTTCAGCAATGGAAACGAATGGAGTGGTCACTTACTCATTATTATTGCCGCGCTTCATGTGCAATAGCAATAGGTGATGTAAACATCAAGTCTGTCCCTCCCTCCAACCAGACCACGCGTACCAATCAGCAGTCTACTGAGTAGTGTCAGCCAGTTTGTTTTCAGGAGGGAGAAATTCCGCTGAGGAAATGTAATGCAGTGCAAAATATCCGATGGAACCTGCCGGTGATAAATAGGACGCCGCCACATGGATAAACAATGTTAGCAAGAAACAGGTAGGAAAGCTCAGGCAACGCTATTATCATTTTCAAAGCTATCTACATATGGAGGTAACATAAAAATGTGCCATTTTATCTTTTATATTTTTTGTGTTTTTTTTTCTTGGAACATCTAGTTCTTTCTGGGCGCTGGCCTGAGCGGAGCAGAACTGTCTCGAATTGATCGTTGCTGCTCTACAGAGTCTGCTTGCCGCGCGTCTCAATCGGCAGTAGACACATGGCCACAAACGCAGCGAGGATGAGACCACCACTGGCGTAGACCGGCGCATTGGGGTTCGCGCCGGAGGTGTAAATCGCGACGATGGGCGCAAGCAGGCCACAGATGCGGTTGAAGCAGCTTGCAATACCGGTTCCCGTACCGCGGTTCGGGGCAGGGAAAACCTCGGGCGTATACGCATAGAGGACGCCGTACATGATGTTCTGGAAGAACGCCTCGAGGGAGGAGCAGACCAGCTGGGCGTTGGAGTTGGTAGATGCGGTGAAGCAGAACAGGATGATGCCCGTTATCATCGTCGAAATCGCCATCGTGCCCTTACGTCCGATATACTTGATGTCGACGGTGTAGCATGCTAGGATGGAGCCGGGAACTCCGACGATGGACGTAATGGCGTAGTTGCGGTAGGCGATGTACGTCGAGGTCTTACCAGTAGCGCCGTTGTTGGCAAGGTATTGGGGCAGGAAGGCGTTGAAAAGAGGGTAACCCATGCCAATCGTTGCCCAGCAGAACCACAGGAGAACGGTGGTGAATCCAAGCCTCTTGGTCGCAAAGAGGGGTTTAATCTGCTCTCCAGAGAATTTGGACAGGGTCCTCTTGATAACCTCCCCGTAACTGAGCTTCTGGTCGGGCACTTCTTCTGGATAGCCGCCAATTTCATTGAGAATCTCGACGGTGAGCCAGGTCTTGGTCTTGTTCTTATACGCGATGCCGTGGACAGCAGCAACGGCCTCCTCTTGGCGGCCACGAGAAAGCAGGTACTTGGGAGACTCGTAGAGGTGGAAGAGGAAGAAACGGCAGATGAACATGACTAATGTGAGGGCGCCAAGAGTGAAGGTAAGATACCTCCAGCCCATGTTATCTTGCTTTCTGCAGCAAGGGACACCAGAGACCTTGTGGCACGATGGCAGGTCTGAGTCGCAAGTAAAGTTGGGGATGAATGCCCAGGCAAATAGACTACAACACATTAGAGGGGTACCGGTCATAACATGGGAGATGTTTGACAAACCTTCCAATGAGCTGGCCCACTGGCCACCATACACTCAGCATGGTCAGGAGGTTTCCAGAGGCGAAAGGGAGAAACTCCAGAAACAGCGCCCCATCAACCGGTAGGTTACCACCCACCCCGAGACCCATACAGGCGGCCATGGCACAGACTCTATGGATATGGATTAGAATCTGGATCAAGAAGTCCGCTGTATGCAGAGGTAGTGTACATACCCAATCCAGGTAGGGCTTCCACCCAACGCGAGTCCGAAGGCCCCACATACGAAGAGAGTCATGTTGAAGGCCAGGCGACGGCCCACGATATCAGATGCCACTCCCCAGAAGGTTGCGCCGATGCAAAGACCAATGAACAGTGAACATGTCGTAAATCGCACCCATGACTCGGAGATACCGAACTCCAGAGACAGCTGGGGGAGCGTTAGGGCAATACCCTGCACGTGATTAGTCAGCCCTTTGGCCAGCCAGCGTCCCCTATGCAGAGGCTATGTAATTACCTGCAGCCAGAGACTGGAGGATGTTGATGTCAGCTGGGATTTCCAATCATAATACCAAGGAAGAAATGGGAGGCCGGGCTCACTTGTCTGCTAGCCAACCAAATCCGCAGAGAACGAACAGTTCCCACTGATACCGGCCCATGCCAATGTCTTGAAGAGCCTTGTTAATGACTTTGGCCTTCCCTGTAGAGAAAAAAACATTAGATCTGGCAATCTACTGGTGAAACATCATTCAAGGGGGAGATGCTGTCGCGTAGGGGAAAGTCAACGTCAGGGGAGGATGAGACCCGGGGTCTGCTCAACGTCAAACAAGCTACGGAGGTACGGAAAACATGAACGTACGATCATAGGCTGTATTATGGCCGGAGGCTGCGATGTCGTTCTCAATTTCTGCTCGGAGGGCCTCAATTGTCATGGGATGGGACTCGGGAAGAGAGGGGACGGTGCCATTCTCTTCCGAGCCAACCCTGTCCAGCTTCTTCTCATCTGCACCGGGGTTATTGTCGCCAGCAGGACGGGCCGCAGGGTCGCGGCGGGCTTCGGATAAGGGTATCACGACCCCTGGGAAGTTGATGCGGTCGTTCTTCGTGAACGGGTTCACCCAGAAAGGCATTTTGGCAGTCTTGCTTCGGGAAACAACACGGCCACAGGATCCTCTACTGGGAGAATTGGCGCTGTAGTGTTTGTATCGTTTACCTGTCGGGTATAGATAGGGAGAGGACCGTTCCTGGGCGTGATCTGGGCAGGCCTGGCGTTGGGGCTAGGTCTACCTCGTATAAATCGAGGATCGGGCTGTCCGTGGGCAGTCTGTTGAAGAATGGGAATGTCGCTCGGGGCGACCTGGATGTCGCAATGGCTGATATCGAGCCGATAAAATAGGGGCCAAACGGTTGTCGCACGGGGTATGAGAGGGTATCCGTTACCACGGCGGGTTCGAGAAAGAGAAGGCAGAGATTTTTTTTCTTAAATGTCAATCGTGTTGATATGGCTTGAGATGGTATAGAGGTATGTAGCAGGTATGTAGCAATCAAGACAAAGATAGTGAGAGCAGGCTCAGCATCTGCGCAATGGGATTGACAGAGGGATATCTAGCAAGGAATTAAGGGGAACAGCCAGACCGAGAGACACAGATCTCCTAGCTGACCTGGAGGAGGTGCTGATGAGGTGGGGTAGAGGTAGATAACAGAGGGGAGTTGAAGGATGAAAGAGGTGATAAGAGGGTAGTGTGATAAGGGAGCAGAGCCAGCCGTGGCTCCGGACAAGGCGAAGAAAGACGGTGACTGTCTGCGGCACGGAGAGGAGAGGGGGAGAAGGGAGACTTTCAGCGCAAGGGAGCGCGAGGGACCGAAGTTATAGGGCAGAGCAGCATGCCCAGCTCCTGCCGTGCTGTGAGAGTTTCGTACTGCCAAAAGGGCAGGAGGCACTGAGGCAGCTTGCACGGCAGCTTGGGACGGCTCGGTGGAGCAGGGCCTCGGGAAGCCGGGGTAGCCAAGCACGACGCCAGAGATGAAAGGCACGATCTGTATGGCTGCGACGGGCCCCAGGTGGGCGACCGGCGCGGTACATAAAAGCGGATCCGTGCAATCAAGAGGAAGCGGTGGGTGCATCTTTCCTTCCTGGCCAGACGAGAGAGAGATAGGGACCCCGGTCAGATCTGGGGGGAGACGATCATTCCCGGCATCCAACGGGCGCCTCCAAGGGCGAGAGAACCACGCTGGTCACGGACATGGTGCAGAAGGACCGTCCCAGAGCGTCGGATTGCAGGCACGCCCGCCAGCAGAGACGGGATGCGATGTGAGGGTCGAGGGTCGCACCGGGAGGAGGTTATCAGCGATTGGATGTATGGACGAGATGATTATCGTGATGGCCCCGGTGCTCGTGGATGGTGGGGCCTGCAGGCCCTAAGCCCTTGGCGGTCTTGGGCTGGGGCGTGCGTGCCCGCTAGGCCACGAACGGAGGTCCGCGCCAACGCGGCTTGCCCGACTGCGTAAGACGGCAGGACCGTGCTGCCGGCAACCAGCGCCTGCCCGCCGCCAACCCACGCCTCCTCGGCAGGGGCGTCCGCGGGCGCGCCTCCAGACGCCTTCCGCTGGACGCTCTCTCAGCCCTGTGCCTTCATCGATTTTCAATCAACCCTGCTTGTATCGCGTGGCAGAAATGCGATAAGGTCTGCCGGAGTCACGGGTGCATCAAGATAAGCAATGCCCTCGGCCGCCAATCTCCATACGCCTCGTGGAGTCGTCCACTCGCCCCGGTTCCCCTCGTGCGCTACGAATTCGCACAGCCGCGATCCCCAGTCCATTCACGGTCCGCACCGGTCCACCGCCCGTCCGCTGCAAATTTTCTTCTGATCAATAATCTTAAGAGAACCAGAAACCATGCCCTCTAACCTCTCTAGGATTCTGCGCGAAAAAGGCCTCAGGCACTTCAACACTTTCTACGGACCAAGTTTCTACGCCCCTTGACGTCATGGGTCCCGCCCGCCGCGTGCACCACGGTCCGAAGCTAGCCTTTTTCGCACAACTTGATACTTGAAGTTCCAGTCTACTGCCCCATCTGTCAACTGTGTTATTATGCAGAAAACAAGCACTGAGCGCACCGCGTACCCTCTCTGGTGCTCAGATCATTCACTGTATATCCGTCCTCTGTGCGGTACAGGGCCGGAATGGCTTCAAAGATATCGATCGCTAATAATTCCTCACCAGGCTGCGGCAGCAACCAAGCAAAATGAAGAAAAAAATTTTTATGGCCGACCATGGGCTCCCTCTGTCTAACTCTTTGTAGAAACGATCTTCTCTTTCCATCTGTTTCTTGGCGTCGACCTGGTCTGCGTTTCCCGCATCCCTCCGCCCAATCATGTACCGAACCATTCTCATTGGAGCCTTCAACCCATGGACTCACTTGATAGACATTAAACCGTTTCCAGCAGAACTCCAATAACGCGACAAAGCGCTCTGAGCCTATGGCAGGCGCCAATACTTTGGATCATGACGTTTTTCGATGTCCTTCGTGCAAGGATCGCGGCTTCGTTCTTGGGACTGGTGATGGTCGAACGAGCAGCCTTGATAGCTCGGCCTGTCCACTTCGAAAGTTGAAGACAACAACTACGGTTGAAACAAAGTGCTCTAGCTGTGAACTTTATTATGCTGCTAAAGCGTTAGCGCTCGCATGGCCTATACAGGTCCCGAATTGTATGTATAACTTTAATAATATTGATTCTATTAAGCTCGTTTCAAGAAACCTCTCTTTACGAGATTTCATTGCAAATCGACCGCCAGTTCTCCATCAGATTCTTTCGGCTTCTTTTAGATCTGACTGTCTGGGTCCCTAAAGCTTTGAAGTCCGATGAGACTGTGCCTTTAAACGATCCTACCGCAAGGCAATCGATCTCCCAGCACTTGCTATACGGCCAAGTATCTCTAGTCCCAGAGATCTATCTGACTGACCTTCTTCTACACTATTTGTAGCCGACCTAATAATGTAATACAGTCGGACAATTCTGAAGACTCTACAGCCTTGCGCATCAAGATGGTGAATGAAATGAGGTGAGGTTAGATTTGACTTTGTTAGTCAGCCGTGCAGAGTGCCTAGTACTTCCTCAGTGGACCCGACAGGCGGTAGAACAGTACTAGAAGTAGAGAAAAGAAAAAAGCACCCCAATATATGTCAGACCCACCCTTGATTTTTAGTGCAGAATGCAGAGATGAAGTATCTGTAGATGCATGTAAATCCTGATGTTTTGCAGTTGTAGGGGTATTAATATTACTTTTTGCTGCATGCAAAAAAATCTACTTGAATACATGCATTCACAAACATCAAGACCACAGGGCTTGTGTTGTTCTTGCATTTTATTTACTCTGTAGAATTAATAATATGTATAACTAAGGTCACAAGACTGATTAAACATTCAAATGTGAGAAGAGAAACTAAACCTAAACCCTGAAAAATTAAATGCGTTGAGAGTAATAATGACACACACACACACACACATACACACAACTTGCTGCTTGGATCTCATCCCTCAGCATACTTATTATTCAGGGATGCCCTCTTTCTTTCCATACATATCGCTTCTCATGCTGACTGGTTCAGTGGCAACCTTGGACTGGTTGATATCATGCACGAAGTAAAATCGGCCCATCGGGACGGTTCGCATGGCTAAACGCCTAAAAGCCTAAAAGCGGCTATCGACGGATTAATATTATTATTGATCGATCCCTTACCAGTTACCAGTTACCAGTCCAGCGGTACCACTGTCCACGTTTTCTACAGTGCTTCTAGAAGCTCGCCGAACTATTAGTCTACTGGCTTCCTGTACTGTACTGTACTCCAGTAGTAGTGCGTACGGTCGGATCTTCTGAAGATGCAATCCATATCCATGGTCTGTCTCTCTCACTTTATTCAAACAGTTCATATTATTATTCAACCCTCGCAGCGTCGCTCCTCCATCCCCAAGACGGAAATTCAAACTCTGAATTGTCGGCATTGTCGATAATGAGTAACCATGGCATGAATATCCGAGTCGGTTAAGCAATACAGCCCAGATTAAGATTTTGGCCTTTTTTTTCTTCTTCCATCTTGACAAGGGCGACCAAGTTCAGGGAATGCTCGCTCTGTGGTTCTGGCGCTGCTCGTGTCTATAAAAAATTGAAAAAAAAAAAAAAAAAAAAAAAAAAAAACTTAAATTGAAGCACATTTGTCGAGATCTGCTGGATTTTTTGTTTGATATTAGAGCGAAGCGATGTGAAGTCAATCGCAGATATCACATGAAATCAAGGACACAAAAATAAAATGGAATGGTTCAATACAGCAAAGGAAATTGACCCCTACCCGTCACGATGATATACCATAGGAGAACTTCAGACAAAATTGCGTCTTCCTACATCCACCTAAGTCTCAAAGGACACATCGGTATATTTACTGGTAAGGAGCATATCATACAAGGCATTCAAAAAAGATACTAGCACTTCCTGAAAAGAACATGCCACAGCCACCTAAGCACATAGTGACATTATGAGGAATCCGAAAGTGCTTGTCCTTAATCTTTCTATATCGTCCTGCTCTGAACAAAATGATATATTTTTAAGAGCGTGAAATTGCGAAAGGCTCTGCCGCCTCACCTGATCTCCGCATCGCAGAATACTTTTTAGCCTCCTCCCAGAGGAATCTTATGACCGAGTGAGATCCCATGAGGGCTGCTAGTACCGTGCTGTAGCCTGGAGAGTCACTGATCTGAAGCATGCACATCTCCGAATGAGTAGCACATATATCAGCTCTCCCTCTCCGTGTCATCCCACATCGGGGCTACAGAATCCTTGCTGGCTGCATTAGGTAGTCTCTAGATGAACCGTTTTCCGTTTCAAGGGGTTCAAAACAAAAGTGGTTGAACTGCCTAACTGCTCTTGCATACTGCACCGTAATTGTTCTACCAAGACGAAGGAGAGTTGTATGGATACATGGTCCATTGACACTTATACAAATGCCAGATTCTGCTTGTATAACTGGAGAAGATACTTAAAAAGAACTAAAAGGAAGCAAGGATTAAGGATTCTTTGTTGTTATTATCCGAGACTTACTTCGATAATGACTACTGGAGAGCTGTAGAAGCTTCCAAATTCGGTGGATTCACAGCATCTTATCAGTAACAGAAAGAGGCAAAGACATCGTTTTACGAAAGATATGAATGTCTCCGATTGAGATATCATATGCAAGAGTAGTGGAGAATGCGTAGGTAGGTATCTGCAACTGTACATGGTTAAGAAACCAGATACTTGTTCCCCTCCATTCCCATTCTTCTGTCCAGGAATACACATCAATCAAGATTTTCAATCTTGCCCCTATGCAGAGCTCTCGCGTTAAGATGACTCGAGGTCAGAAACCTCAATTCTCCTCCCATCAGCGCTGACCCAAAAATCCTCACCGTGCTTAAATTTCCGGTAGGGATAGCGCTGACCAAACTCGTATCCCCTCTTCAAAGCCTCACAGCTCAAAAAGTGACTAGGGATTTCCGACAGCAGAAACGCACGATTGTACCTCTCCCTTTGCTCCTCCACCAACTTGCCGCCATGCTGCACATTCTGTTCACAGTCAAAGGCACACGCGCCACAGTACGTCCCTATCTCCAGAACCCGCCTGCGCCTGTCCCAGAACGGGAACGCAGTCGAGCCCATGTAGCGCCATCTTTCGATATCATAGCCGCCGAAATACAAGTCAACCGCGAGTGACAGCGCCGCTGAGAGATAGTTCTCCTCCTCCCCCGCTGCCCGAGCCTTGTAGTATTGGTTCGATAATGAGTGGTAGATTTCTTTCGCGGCGTCCCACATCGCCTGCTCGCTGCCGTGGATCTTGACACCGAGTTCAAAAGCCGCTTGCTGACTGGCCAGTAGGCGAGGCTTCCAGTCCAGGTTCCGATTGTGAATCCGAGATAAGTGGGGGAACGTGGACAGCGTTTTGAGCTCCTTCATTGAGTCCCCAGTGAGAGCATAGTGGTGCGCGATGTACCTGACCTGGGCCAGTTGATATTCGCGGCGGCCACTGTTGAGGCAGTTCAAGCAGCAACGGCGGCAGGTCAGTAGGAAGAGATAGGTACCAAAGTCATCGCAGGTCCGGCACCGCGGATGACAGAATTCAGCAAAGATGCGACGGATCGAGAAGTAGGAGAGTGTCTTCGTCAGATGCATGATGCGTAAAGCCTCGTGTGCATGCTCCGTGAGCAGCTTGTATTCCGGGAGACCGCCCACCAGACGACAGTAGAAGGAGTGAAGTCGACGTACCGCGCCTAATGTGCACAGGTCGAGGGATAGCAGGATCTCATGTAGAATCTCCACGGGGAGCCTTCCAAGGGTTCCTGTTGACGACGGGGTTCTCGAGATCTTCTTCCGTCTCATGCGGGAGGCCGATACGGTTTGGCTGCTGAAGGTCTGCCTTTGCGTATAGTTCCTGACCTCGTCCAGGTTCAGCATAATCCTGGATGGGTTGTCCCAATGGAATGCGATCCCGGATGCCATTTGTGGGTGTGTTTGCAGGGAAATCGATGTCTTCTTGGATTCTCGCTTTGGTTGTCAATTGAGTTCTTTTGCCATGGAAATTCCAGCTTGTTGGCTTTCCATATTTTAGGGCTAGAAGGCTAGAAGGCTAGAAATGAAAGGGACATGCTTCCGTCATCTTCGAGGTTCCCTAGGGAGTACTAGCACCACATATTATATATTGAAGGCTTGGTTCCGTCCTACCGTGAACCAGCGGCACAACGAGCCCAAGTGAATGGAGATCCCGTAGCATATTGTTCGGCAGTCGGTGAAGGATGGTGATGAGCGATAGGGAAGCAATCATCACGGGGTGGTGAGTACCATCAACGAGAGTACTACGAAATTCTATATTCTCCATTGTTGTAGAGCCAGATTTAAGCAGTAACCACGCAGCAATTAAATTTGAGCTTGTTAACTTATGTCCATCAGATTCAGGACGCTGTGTTGTGTCGTGTATTATTGCACGGTCTTGGCAAAACTAATCTCGGTTAACTGAGCCGAACTGCGAGAGCTCGCCAAGACGTTCTCTCATGTAATGGTTAGAGTTGTCGGTATCTAACAGCAAATGGGCTTGTGGTTTAGTGGTATAATACCCCCTTAGCATGGGGGTGGTCCGGGGTTCGATTCCCCGCGAGTCCATTGCCTTCCCACCCTCTCTTCCTAAGGAAGGGAGGTTAGCACTTGGATATCCTTTTATTCCCTCTCCTACATTTTAACTAATTTTTTTTTCCATCCCCCCCGCCCCGGCCGAACAGACTTTGTAAAAATTTCGAAGGTACCACCTGTGCCAATGGCAACAAGTGGAAAGTGTAGCAACGGGACGCAGTAGCGATGGTCCGTCCATTCATCAACTGAACTAGGTACTTAGGTACCATAAGGTGATATGTATAGAATTCACCCGATTTATATATGTAAACACCTATCTGTTCTTGTTCTTTTTGAACAAAAAAAAAGCATTGCTACCAGTTTCCCACGAAAGTTTTCTTTTTGGCCTTGTACTCCAATATTTCCTGCTTCCGTGTATCTGGTAATTTTTTTACATGCTTCTATGTTGTTTGGAACTTTTTGTCTACTGGCTCTGCTGCGATCAGATACTACCAGCCGGTCAGGCAAGATGGCTTCATTTCAATGGGCTGGTAGCCCTAGGTTAAATGAGCAGAAAGAGGCCTGTATTCTATACACAGAAAAGATAGTCAAGCGTTTCAGCAACGAAGGATTTTTCTGACTCTAATTTACACTCTATTTCCTTTGAAGCCTTCTTTCCCTCTCTGGTGTCTATATCTCTATCTTGGTTGCTTATCCAGGTTCAGTACCCCGAACTGCATCTACAATGCCGCAGTCCGCTCAATATCTTCCATCCTTGCGAATGCCTCTGCAGCAATCTCCTTTGTCTCACTCATCAGGTCTTCCCTCCGACTCAGACCCTGAAACCTCGCCTTCCAAAACCGCCACCTGTCTTTGCAGACTGCATTCGTCCCTTTCCACGAAGGCTCCCCTTGGCTCGGGTTAGAAGGAACACTATCGTCTTTCTCCAACAACTCTTTCCCCATAACCAGGACCCAAACAGCGGCAGCCGGCACAAGCGCATTCAGTTTCATTGCTACTGTCACAAACCCGTAAGAAGTAGAGGCATCCTCGTGATGGTCCTCAAGGGCGTCCCTCATCGCCCAGATGGCGTAGAGGCAGAAATCATCCAAGCCCTTCTTGGTGATGGCTGCAACGAATGCGTTGACATTCGCCCATGCGTGGATTTCTGGTACAGAGAACCCTGCCCCGCACCCGGGAGCGTCATTCCAGCACTCGCGCGCAGAAGGGCCCAGCAGGGTCAACTCGCTCCAGAGGCGACCGGAGGACCAGATCCAATTCTGCTGGAGGGCTTTTGTCATTGGGGCCGGGGGTGCAGGGTCGGGACATGCTTTGAGCGCGCACACGAGATCGAGGAGCCTGTTCTGCGCGGAGGTGTCCCTCCAGGGGGTGCGCTTGGCGCAGTGCAGGATGCTGTACCAGAGGTCCCAGAGCAGGCCTTCCGTCGTGACGTTACAGGTGTTGTCTTCGGGTGGAATTTCGTCTTGAGGCAGAGGCGCTCCCCAGAGCTCTTCGGCTTCCTCGGCGTTGTAGAACTCTCGCTGGCTTGCAGCAGTTTTTTCAGCCTCCCTGATAGCCTGACTGTGGTCTGCTGTGCTATATTCCTGATTGATAGGCTCTACTAGCCTCTTCACTGTTGATTCCAGATCGAGACTGCCCTCCATGTAGGCGACGACGGTCGGGTACATGGCGCCGTCTGGTGCACCTCTGAACCAGCCACGCTTTTCAGCCATGGCATCAATCTGTTCGGGCTCGTTCAGTGAGGCCACATTTGGCGGGAGTTCATCTGGTGCAGCCTTATTTGATTCAAGAGAGTCGGACTTTCTGTCGTTGAACTCCTCCATGTTCTGTGCGTCAGACCTGGGTTGATAGATGCTGGGGGTGCGTCTCGCTGCTGTCAAAGGGAAAATAGAACGTCAGATTCAGCTGGCGCCACTAAAACGGACTTTGATAATGTAAAATGGAACATGAGGAATATGAGATCGAGATATACGTGATGTATGCTACGTAAACAAAAAAAAATGATTCTACCATACGAGAACCAGGTGCATGTCTTGACTGATGGGAGTTAGCTAAGGGCAGGATGACTCTTACGGGGTCCAGACTCCAGAGATGATGATTCAGAGATGAGACTCCAAAGTCTTCGACGATTCACCACTATGGTATCCGCTTTGAGTCACCTGGGCAGATAGTGTAGTGTCCTGGGGCGGAATAAAGATGGTTCCGTAGTATCTGACGGTGTAGATCGGATCTACACCGTACATGCACCATGATTTAGCTAAAATACGTTTGTTAAATCATACATCAAATGGCGAATCTTCTGCGAAGGGCCGGTTCTAGCCGTTGCGAGCTCATCCTCACCGGCTTCGACGCTTGGCCCTGCAACCCCCACATGCTGATCCTCAAAGCCGCCAAGCATCGCCGGTCAGTGGAATCCACATCTAACGCTCTCTTTTGACTGCAGTTCAGCATCATTCTGCTGGATTAAGATTTGGCGAGATGTTCTTCGCAAGCATCTTACATTGAATACCTTTTCCACACTATGCGCTGTAACACACGAAAAAGCGCCAGGCGGCTGCGGCGCCATGGCCATGAGTCTGAACTCTCAAATCTCGTTCGGCTGCTTCTCCGCCTCGCGTCAGCAGCGCCTCCGACCGTAACCTGTGCGTTAGCCAAGACTCCCCCATCGCCAGCGCGCTCTCCGACAAAAAGAAGTCGGGAGGGAAAGCTCTCCGCGCTCTCGGGTGCGACTTGCAGGTTTTATGTCATGTCGCTTTGGGATTGAAGACATCGTGCATCATCGCATGCATGCTCTGGCCAGCAGATTACCCGAGATTCCAGAGTGCCTGTGGTCTCGGACGTTTGGGGACCCTCCTGGTGACTCTGCATTCAATCGGCGATTTTCTGTGATGAGGATGCATGCTTCTGCACAGAGGATCTTCCAAGGCTTCCATAAGTCTTCGTTGCCACCGACGGACGGTAGCTCCCGACGCCGTGGGCGTGAACCGACCCACCTCGATCGTCAACGGGGCTCTTGGGCAGGTTGGCAACTTGGGCTGGACTGTTAAGTCTCGATGAGTCGACAGCCGTTTACGCTCTGGAGTTGGACTCCAGTCGTTGATCATGCTCTTTGCTCGTAGCCCTCGATGGGGGCCGCTTGCGGTGGACCTTCCTCTTGCTGTTTAGCGCGATTCCAGATCTGATTCTGGACGGCTTTGGAACCCGGGGCCACTTCTTACGCCATGGGAGTCATGACCTTCGTATGTGCGGTCTCCAGGTTCCGAGGACAAAGAAACCAATGGGAGAGTTATCCTCCTTGGACCGGTCTCTGCTCCCGCATGGACCAACAAGACGTTCTAACCTGACGGGGGAAAAGCCGAACTACGGTCTGACAAACGTTTTGTTGTCACTCGTCTATAAGTAGTAGTAATAGTATCAGAATCGACGAGCAGGGCGCATTCTTCGGGAGACAGCATACTGTACGTCGCTCGAGCTTCGTCTGCCTCGCCTTCGTTGACGTGAGCCTGTACCAGCAGGGAATCGGGAGAGGATCGACTGCGGCGCATCCACTCAGTGCGTTCTCCCCGCAAAACTCATGTCGACGAGCATTGGTGGTTCTGGAACCTCCAAGGGACCACATGAGAAAGATGGAGGTGATACGTCTGACAACCTGAATGCTTTGCCTCCTCAAGAGAAGGTCTCTGTTGTGCCGTCTTTGCAGCAGCCCCCCGAAGATGAAAAGACCTGGGAAGTCAGTATGAAGCCAGACGAGGAAAAGGCACTTGGCGAAGGAAAATCTCCTGAAAAGCGTCCCTCCCTGCCCGATGCTTTACCAGATCATGATGGTCGTCACAGTTCGTCCTCCGACGAGACCCAAGAAGATAGATCCGCGTATATGGAGACGGCAACTCGCGTTTCGACCGATCCCTATGGCAATACCTATCCCGAAGGTGGGCTGGAATCCTGGCTTGTGGTATTCGGCAGTTTCATGGCCCTGTTTGGCTCCCTAGGACTGATGAACACTATCGGCACGTTCCAGGCCTATCTTTCAACACACCAGCTCAAGGACTATAGCGAGGGAAGTATTGGATGGATCTTTGGCGTCTATGCCTTCCTGACATTCTTCTGCGGTGTCCAGGTTGGACCGATCTTTGATGCCAAAGGCCCGCGGCTTCTTGTGTTTTCCGGTTCGGTTCTCGTCGTGGTTGTGATGATTGCCGTCGGCTTCTGCACCCAATATTGGCATTTCATGGTTGTTCTGGGGATCATTAACGGTGTGGCAACCGCGCTGCTCTTCACTCCTGCCGTATCGGCCGTCGGTCACTTCTTCTACGAGAAACGGGGTGTCGCAACGGGGATGGCTGCAACCGGTGGCTCTATCGGGGGAATCGTGTTTCCACTCGCGCTGGAGAGTCTTTTCCCGAAAGTTGGCTTCGCCTGGGCTACCCGCGTTGTCGCCCTGATCTGTCTGATTACGCTGGGAATGGCATGCCTGCTTGTTAAATCCAGACTGCCGTCGAAACCGGCCTCGAAGGAGAACATCCTGCCCGACTTCCGTATCTTTCGGGACCCCATCTTCACCTTCACGACGGCCGGGATATTCTTCATCGAATGGGGTCTCTTTATCCCGCTCAGTTACATCTCCTCTTACGCTCTGGCTCACAACCTCTCTACCGACTTTTCGTACCAGGTCCTTGCTATCCTCAACGCGGGCTCCTGTATCGGGAGATTCCTCCCGGGCTATTTCTCGGACTTTCTGGGCCGCTTCAACGCCATGATCCTGACTGTTGCATTGTGCCTTCTTACCACCGCGTGCTTGTGGCTCCCTGCTGGCGACAGTGTGGCTCTGATCGTCATCTACTGCGCATCATTCGGATTTGCGAGTGGCAGCAATATCGGCCTGACGCCGGTCTGCGTAGGGCAACTTTGCAAGACAGAGCATTATGGACGGTACTACGCAACGGCCTATACGATCGTGAGCTTTGGGTGAGTCCGCCTCCTAACCCTAATTAAGAATACATCTCTTCCGCCTTCAGAAAGAAGGGAAATCAAAATGGCTAACGCAAATTACGCATGTATGTACACAGTACCCTCACAGGAGTCCCCATCGCTGGCGAGATCCTCTCCCGCTGCGGCGGACAATACTGGGGCCTCATCACCTTCACCACCTGCAGCTACTTTGCCGGCCTGGTGTGCTTCATAGCTGCGAAGCTGCTGCGTACCGGCTGGCGCAACCCCTTGGCGATTTACTAATCTACCGAACCTTCTTCCGGTGAATCGTAATAACTTCTTCACATCTTCAGATGATGAAATGAATAATGGGCCAAATGAGAATGTGGGATGAGAAAGTTACGAAAAGTCCTCTTTGACAGAGTCCAGAATGACAGCAGCTCCATACATACAGTACAGTACAGAGGTTTGTCACCATTAGTGCATGAAAATAATGTCAGAATATAATAATATCAGGCCTACGGCGCGAAGGAGCTTGCAGGAGATAAGATATAATGTCTGTTGCAATCGGAAGGGGATGATAGGAAATGTGTACATATTATGTGTTGCTGCCTAATAATAGTACAGACTCAACCAGCATGGTTAATAATAGTGATAATTAAAGAGAATTCAGATTTGCACGCGCGCACATGCGAGAGAGAGATTAAATTTGTAACTGATTCTCGAGTTATTATGCCTTTCTTTACTCCTGTGCTGCTTATAGATCAACACCGTAGATGACGTAAGACCAGACTGTTCAACTGCTTTTCGAGCATGAAGGTAACGTATGTAGATATCTGCTATCTATTTTTTCTGTCTATCTGCCTACATATCATCAATCCATTTGTATATATATGAGGTTGCTTTGAACGGACCAGCTCCCAGACCGTGCAGGGAAGGGGAAGAAGTTCTAAGCACGAATCACGCAGTGCTTAATTCATTCATCATAATTTTTCTTATCTTTCGATTAGCATTCTGCTCTTCGTTCCCTTTTCTTGCCTTTTTTTTTTTTCACTCCTCTTGACGAAACTCCTGTATCTCGAGCGTGGATTCCTACGCTACAAGTGGCAACTGTGCTGTATGGAGTTAGTAGACCGTTAGCCATAACTGTGTCATATATATGCAGTGAGATTGTCAATCTTAGCGACACATTGTCAAAGAAATGAATAGATCGGCCGACCAATTGAGATGTATGTCTCAATCGTGGTAACCGGGACAACAGCTGTACTGTACTCCACATATGTACGGTACAGTACATCGTGGATTTCTGCTGAAATGGGCTGGTCGATATCGGTTTCCGATTTGTTTGAGTTTGGGCGACGGTATGACTGTGAAGGAAGATATTCCAGATTGGAGTACTGTCTGCTGCGAAGGTGTTATTATTATTCCAGTGCCTTCTTGTGGTTGGAAGAGAGGGGTTGGTCAGGAAACAAGACAAGTCAAGAAAGAGAACTAAATAGCTGTGTTGCCACCCAGCGGGAAACGGATAGCTTCCCATCCGGTGAAAATAATAAGTTTCGATGGTTCATAGCTTTTCGGGTATGTTTAATAAATCCTGGAGAACATTTGTTTTATGGGCCTTCTTCAGACCGCTCTGCTTTCTTGTCCCTGCAACGCAGTTTTTGCGAAACCATCAAGAAAGCGGATTCGTTGGCAGAAAATCTCGGAAAAGCAACCGTCATGGTTGATATCAGACTTGGGTACTGTCTGCGTTGATGCCTGCTCCACTACCAAACATCAGGTGGTAGGAATGCGTAGATGGCAGGAAAATGTCTAATATTTATGAAGAAGAGAAATATAACGCGCGAAAAAAGAAGTATTAACTGCGGGTCCAAGGTCGAATATAAAAGCGGAATACGTCGTCGATGAGATGGAGCAGGAACTTCACTCCCTTGACCACTGGCTCGTCCACAGATGGTCAATCCCGTTGCATTCAGTGACATATCTGCGACACTGAGATACAAAAAGCTGACCCAATATGGAACCGCAGTCGAACCTCATTATCGCGTCAATGGACATCTTGAAAGCATGGGGACTGGAAACTCGTCGCCAGCTCACCGGGCGAGTCTTTCGGAATCGGCTCATGCGCATTAGACGTAAGACCGCAAGGGCGATGAATGAGTCGACTGTCGTGCAATTGAGGTCGTTATGAGCGGAGATGGCAGGTGCAAAGTTTGTCTCTTTGGCACATAGATCATCTCCCTGGTCGAGCTTCCTTGGGATTCCATGGAACACCTCTGGCAACCAACAGACGTGTTATAAAAAGCACGTGGCTACCTCCTGAACGGAGAAGTCCTCATGCAATTTAGGAGCTTCCCGCGGAGCGGGAAAAGCAAAAGGTAAATTCAGAAGATGCCTAAAGACTAAACACCGAGTGTGATACGAACTTGCCAGCACAGGCAATACAGTTCAGTCACCAAGCGGATTCATTGTTGTAATGGGAGCTTCAAGCTGATGACGAAGAGGATCAAGTGCGCTGGTGCTGATGCTCTCCCTTCAGACCTGGCCCAAAAATCTCTCATCGCGGCCGTCGTAATTGATAGATAACTCGGAGAACCTGCTGAGATAAAACTCTAGACGCTTAGACAAACCCAATAAGACCTACATCAGTCCAGAACGGTGTGCCGTCTTGCCGTCATATAGTTGGTCCTGGAGACTTGGTACAATCCTGATCCTTATAATTCTAGTCACACGAATTTCAGATTGAGAAGAAATTGGCCCTTTGAAGTATAAATCGAGATCCTAGGATCTACTAAAGAAACCATGCACTTAACCTTCATCGCTCCAGGCATCTTCTCATCCACGTCAAGGTTGCAGTAGAATCAGTTGGGCGGTTAGTAAAATAATGCTAATTCTAACGTGTACCACCGCGCACAATGGCATAAAATAACGCAGAGAGGAGGGGAAAGAGAGGGGTTATGAAGCTCTAGGTTCCGGAGCCTTTTCGTTCACAGAAAGTGTGTGCCCGTTTCAACTGCGGTCCCTGGCATGATGTCATCAGAGGATCATCAGGATCACGAAGGCCGGGCCAAGCATAGCTATGACAGCTGGGAGAGGCGCGGAGGTAGAACTCTAAGAGTAGAGATGGAAATTTTCCTGTCCTGTGGCTGAGGGACGTCTCGTGCTTCTCACTTGTCTCGGGGCCCAAATCCATCCACATTCCATCGCGCTGTCTGACATCCATCCGACCACTTCGAAAGATTCGAGTTGTCTGCCGATGAAGTCAAGTCCCTGGTGTATACCATGTTCCTTTTGCTTTCTCTTCCCGTTTCCTGTATTTACTGTGTCGATGAACTTTCTCACTGCTCATACAGACTGTCGCCTCAATGCTATCTCGTGTCCGGCCACGCCTTCTTGAACTTTATCAAGGACTTGACCCCTGGCTCTATGGCGGATCCGTACCCAAGGCAATGCGCGTCCTTCTGTCTTCATAAGTGGTCAGATTTCAATTCTGAGTTTGAGCTCCGGTAGACCGTCACAATGATGGCCGTTTATCTCAGACGGTTCTCCGTGCGAATTCCAATGCGCGTTCAATGTTTAGTCGGAGGCTAGAACTTTCTATTTCATACATTCCGTGCTCGATGATATCTATGGTTCATCATCTCCAGAAAGACCTAGATACATATAACGCTTCCTTTCTGTGACAGCAGCAGGTCGCTTTGCTTTTTCTCTCTTCTTCCTCGTCCACTGCTGCTACTTCGAGCACTCAGATATCAATCTTTCTGGATCACCTGGGCGCCCTTCTGTCTGGTTTCGTTCCCGATAACCAGATCAGCAGACAAGACAAGATGCACGCTCTTGCCTTCCTCCTTGTGGCTCTGGTTGGCTTCTCATTAGCCCATCCACAACGCCAACTGTCGTCCTCGACGTCTCGACCTTTCACCCCGACTGCTTCTCCTTTCAGGTTCCCCACAACGACGGCGACAAACACCACCAGGTTCATCCCTAGCTCGACTGTCCGCGTCTCTCCAACCCCCCTCCGTATTACCTCGACGCCTGAGGTCCAGATACGTCCTACGACGGTTACTGTCCCGGCGCCGGCTGCTACTGTGACTGTGACCGTTCGCCCGGCATGTCCAGCAGCATCCCTTGTGACTGTGACGCACACCGTCACTGTCCCAGTTGTTCCCGTGTCGACACCTGCGCGTCCCCCACCCGCAGCGGCACCAACTAGCAGCTTCCGTCCAACTACTCCTCCGTCGAACCCTCGTCCCTCGACGCCAACCACACCACGTCCTCCTCCAGCAGTATCTCCCATTGGAACGAGTCGCCTCACTACCACAGTGCGCGAAACCACGACGGAAAGGTTTCCGCTGCCACCTGCAATCTCCACGCGTCCCACCACTATTGTAGTCACCACTCCTCGCCTAACAACCACTACCATCTAAATACGTCCCCATGATAGAAGCATCCGGTCTCCGGTATTGGAGAGAGGAAAAGGAAAATCGTCTTCCCAGGGAATTCTATACTATTTCCGTGACACGAGGATCTCTTTATTCCCGATCAGGGCGCTTTGTGTCCAGTTCCCAACGCCGGCGTCCATATCAATCACATGCGCATATATATATAGTCTTTCTTTTTTTTTAGGATATTTGATTCCCTAATAATTTTAACATAACCTAATACCCACTGTTTCTCTCATTGATTGATAGAAGAAGAAGATAGAAGGTGATCGACGTCGGGAAATGGATCAGAAAATAAAATAAAAAAGGCCATGTATCATATATAAAGATGAAAAAAGAGATGGGGAAAAGAGAAAGGATCAACACAGCCGGGGTTATACTATAGCTTTATAAGCTATTTTTACAAAAAATAGGATACGATAAACCAAAAAAGAACTGGGACTACCCTTCTTAAGACTAGGAATATTTGATTTTCTATCCTAGAATATACTATGGGAAAATATAATTTTCCCCCTTTCCCTTAATGAATTAATGGCAAAAACAGCACATGTTACATACATGCATAGCAACGAGGAGCGTAGCAGACAGCAGACACTTCTTCTTGCCGCTTGGGGCAAAGCATGTATGTACCCATCTGCACCCAAAACACACGCTGTTACGTATATGATGTCATCGTGATGAACTAGATAGATAGGCACACACACTCTCTTGTTCTTAGGTACAATACCTATCTGCCTCCCCGGCCTGCTAGCCTAGGACCTACCTGTTCTTTGGCCCCATCTTAAAACTTCAGAATCCAACCGAGAATCCTACAATCCTACCAAAGTACTTAAAGGTAGTAAATAATGATGCATGTATATACAGTACTTTACCAGTTTTTTATGATATGATGTGGTCATGGGTAAGGTAGGTAGGGAGGGTGTTAAGTAGGTTAGGTTAGGTAGTTTGGCATCTCCCGAGTTTCAGCGAGAGCTGCGCTGGTCATAATTACAATTGCTCTCTGTGCGATGCGTATAGTCGTACTGCACTTGATGCACTCGTGTACCTACTACTGACTTGACGACGTCACCCACCAGATAGGTAGATGGTGTTCCAATCGCATTGCTGCAGGTTGTATTTAGGAAGGTCCACTTCCTAGGTAGTACCTGGTTAGGTACGCTACAACCGAAACAGATCACAGTGTTTTAGGTCCACTAGGTGAGGTCCCGTCCCAAAGGAGGTGAGATACACGCCCGAGATCCCGTGCCCGACTGTGGTTAAGCGCCACCAGTGGCAGGTTACACATCAAGCCTCATCAGTCTCATCATTGTGTCCTTCAACGACCCGGCCGTTTTACCGAGCAAGACATAGAAACACCAAGACGACAGACAGGGACAAACCAAGAAGGCCACTGGCCCTTGCATTCTAGCTCTAAAACATAATGTTTCCGCATTCGTTGGACGGGATGATCGTCGCTTATAGGCCTCTCACTGAGAGGCCAGGACCATCCATGCTTGCTCGCCCGGCTAGAGCTGGATGAAGCCTCGTTGTGGTTCGGAGGTTGCCTCTGCTATATAAACACAGAATACTACCCAAACCCACGAGGGAGAAAGGAACTTCAATGTATGAGAAAGATAAGGGCCAAGACTGCGGGAAAATGCAGGAGAACATATGCTAGGAAATGCAACGCCTCCAAGATAAATCCCGGCTTCGCCCAGTATTGCCTCAACTCGACGTCTTCTTCGTTTCCCAGGCCGTCAAGGGGTATGCAAGCCCTCCAAAAGCTCCCGCACGCCAGACGCCAGACACGTGGAAACGGCTTAACAAAAGAGAAATCACAATAGGAAACCAATAAAGGAAGCAACGAAAAGACGAAAATGAGACGAAGGTAACGGAGAAAGAAAAAAGACATTGGCACAATATCGGCAGCGGGGAATATGCTGATGAAGAGAGTTTAACCAGAGAAGATCGGTGAGAAGAACAAGAGAGGTAAGGACTCCCGACAGATGGCACCAATAAAGTCGCTATGCCGAAGGGAGACGATCGCACAGGAGCACACATAAATCAGGGTAATAGAAATTATATCGTGACCGCTCGAGAACACCCAATAGATATTACTTATTCAACCCAACCGGGTGAACGTACACTTTAACTGCTGTCGGATCGCTGCAGTACCTGTTGGTTTTTGTTAGCACAGTTCGAGAGGACCGTCTCATACACGAGTCGTCGACCTACCCGTTCCGTCTGCTCTTCCTGATCCTTCTCACTGGACGGGCCTTCCGCGGAATCCCGGGTGATTGGACTCGACGTGGTGATGGATCGCGATCCAAGGCTAGGTGGTGATTGGCCGTTACTGTTCTCGGGAGATGGCAGGGTGTCCTTCTCAGAAGATGACTGGCCATCCTGCTCAGATGATGGACTGTCCTTCTCAGGAGATGGCAGGCTATCCATCTCCTCAGAAGAGGGCTGGCCATCCTGCTCAGAAGATGATGGATTGTCCTTCTCAAATGACAGGCTGTTCCTGTTCTCAGAAGATGGCAGGCTATCCTTCTCCTCAGAAGATGACTGGCTGTCCTCAGAAGAAAACTGACTGTCCTTCTCAGAAGATGATGGACTGTTCCTTTCCTCAGGAGAGGATGTGCTGTCCTTCTCAAAAGATGGCAGGCTCTCTGTTTCCTCAGAAGATGCCTGGCTGCTCTTCTTCTCAGGATATGACGAGCCGTTTTTCTTCTCAGAAGACGATGAGCTGTTCTTTTTCTCAGAAGACGGCAGGTTATTCTTTTTCTCAGGAGATGGCAAAGTGTTCCTGTTCTTGGGAGCTGGAAGAGCGTTCCTGTTCTCAGGATATCGCACGCCGGGAACGGGTGGAGGTATTTCGCCGCTGCTCCCCATGCGCGGCTCTTTGCTCTTTTCCAAAAGGTTTCCGCCAAGGGTCGCGCATTTAAGGATAGTCTGCAACATTTGGTTCTGCTTAAGCGGCTTCGACAGGTACTCATCCATCTGGGCTTGGATGCACTTCTCTCGGTCACCCAACATGGCGTGTGCAGTGAGAGCAATGATCGGGGTTCGCGAAAGACCATGTTCCTTCTCATACTCCCGGATCTTGCCCGTAGCCTCGAAACCACCCATGACTGGCATCTGAACATCCATGAGGATAACATCGTAGCGCCGTTTCTTGATGGCCTCCAGTGCCTCCCAACCATTACTGACGACGGTGACGGAATGGTTGTGTTTCTCCAAGATCTTAACAGCCAGCTTCTGGTTGACATCGTTGTCTTCGGCGAGGAGAATGTCGAAGGAACGGGAGTTGTCCGTTGTGACTGGTGTGGAGCGGGTTTCTAGAGCAGGTAGCATACCGTTGCCTAGATCAATTGGTTGACACGGTGTGGTCATGTAGGAAGAGATGCCAAGATCCAGTGCGGATTTCAGGTTGACGGAAACAACAGGGCACAGCAAGACGATAGGTATGTACTTAAATTCGTCAAAAGTCCGCAGGCTGCGAGCGGTCTCCATACCGTCGACGATAATGACATCGTAAGCATGGCCAGATTCTTTCCCGCTTGGGTCTTGGATCTCGGGCGGCGGAACCTGCTCTTCGCTGTTCACCACCATTGGTTCAAGTCCGAGTTCCTTGAGCATGCGTGTAATGTCCGAGGCATGCTCACCGTTCTGGCCTTTGTCAATAAACAGCACGCGATGGTTCTTATAGGGGGCCAGCTGGTCCGCGATGACACTCAAGGACTGATCGGCCAACTTTACGACACAGGTGAAATGGAACGTGCTACCATGGCCAAATTCGGACGTGACCCAAACATCACCGCCCATCAGGTTGACCAGGCGCTTCGAAATGGATAGACCCAAACCAGTTCCACCGAACTTCCGTGTTGTGGAGCCATCCGCCTGCTGGAAGGTATCGAAGATAAGCTCGAGCTTGTCCTCCTCAATTCCAATACCGGTATCAGAAACGGCGAACTCGAACGCATACTCGTCGGGAGCACATCTCTCCCGCTCCGACTTGCAGATCGTAAGCTTGACCTCTCCGTGCTCAGTGAACTTGATGGCGTTTCCAACCAAGTTCAGAATGATCTGCCGGAGGCGGAATGGGTCACCAATGACGTAGTCAGGTACTGAACTGTCGACCTGATAGTTCAGGCTGAGGAACTTCTCGTTTGCTTTCACGGCCAGCGTCTTCAGCGCGTTGAAAACGGTACCCCGTACCGTAAATGGGATACTCTCAATGACCATGCGGTTGGCTTCGATCTTCGAAATGTCCAAGATATCATCGATGATAGTCAGCAGGCTGTTTGCAAGATTATGGACCACATTCAGCATCTCTCGGGGGTACGGTTTCAGGTCTTCCGACTCCAGCGTCAACTGCGTCATGCCAATAATACCATTCATAGGCGTCCGGATCTCGTGACTCATATTCGCGAGGAACTCAGATTTGGTGCGGTTGGCCAGCTCGGCAGCTTCCCTGGCGGCAGTATTTCGCTGAATACTGTCACGCAGGTTGGAAATCATCTTGTTGATCTTTCGCTTCAGCTCGTCCATCTCGCCCGACGCGTTCACCGTGATCAGCTTGGTGAAATCGCCATCGGTCGCCGCATCGGTGATTTCCCCAAACGCGCGTACTTGGGACGTCAAGTTCTCTGCCATGATGTTGACATCCTCTGTGATTTGCTTCCATGTGCCGGAGATGCCTTCGACGTTGGCTTGGCCACCCATCTTTCCATCCACACCGACATCGCGAGCAACCCTCTTGAGCTCATTGGCGAATTTGGCAAGGCGATCCACCATGTTATTGATTGTCACTTTGAGTGTGAGGATCTCTCCTTGCGCGTGGACCTCGATCTTCTTGGTTAGGTCACCCCTGGCAATGGCCTGAGTGACATCGGATATTCCTCTGACCTGGGTGGTCAGGTTCTGGGCCATGGTGTTCACGTTGTCGGTTAGATCTCTCCACAAACCCTCCACATTGTCAACCTTGGCTTGACCACCCAGTGTGCCCTCCGTCCCGACCTCTCGAGCAACCTTGCTGACCTCAAAGGCGAAGGTATTCAGCCGGTCGACCATTGAATTGATGGTATTCTTGAGATCTAGTATCTCACCCTTGACATCGGCCGTGACCTTCTTGGTCAAGTCACCTCTTGCGACAGCCGTGGTGACGTCTGCGATTTCCCGCACTTGGGTGGTGAGATTGTTGGCCATCTTGTTGACGCTCTCGGTCAAGTCCTTCCATGTGCCTTCCACGTCATGGACTGTGGCCTGACCGCCGAGAACACCATCTGTGCCGACCTCCTTGGCAATCTTCGTGACCTCTTGGGCGAATTGCTTCAGTTGGTCAACCATGTTATTAATAATGTTCTTCAACTCGAGGATTTCACCCTTGCAGTTCGCCTGGACTTTCTGGGTCAGGTCACCCTTGGCGACTGCCTTGGTGACTGTTGCGATATCTCTCACTTGGGTAGTCAAATTCATGGCCATGGCGTTGACGTTGATAGTAAGCTCATTCCACATGCCTTGTACCCCTTCAATTTGAGCCTGTCCACCGAGAACACCTTCCGTACCGACATCACGTGCAACGCGGGTAACTTCCGTAGCAAAGGTGCGAAGCTGGTCCACCATGGTGTTGATGGTCTGCTGAAGCTCAAGTATTTCACCTTTGGCTTTACTCTCGATCTTCTGGCTAAGGTCGCCATGAGCGACGGCAGTCGTGACGGTCGCAATCTCACGCACTTGATCCGTGAGATTGGCGGCCATTACGTTCACGTTTTCCGTAAGTTCCTTCCAGATACCCTGAACCCCGGTGATCCGAGCCTGGCCACCGAGAATGCCCTCGGTTCCGACCTCTCTTGCAACCCGAGACACCTCGCTTCCAAAGAGCTGCAGCTGGTCCATCATGGTATTGATGGTGCGCTTGAACGTTGTGATTTCAGGGTCCATCTCGACCGGATGAATCTGCACCTTCATCGAGAGATCTCCGTTGGCGACGTTGGTGATAATTGCTCCAATCTCTCTCAGAGCTTTCTGGAAGGCCTCGTTGGCCTGCTGGTGCTTGCGGAGCTCTCG
>Ga0207767_1000405_pt1 | contig 29506 bp, 31 predicted proteins | sample HigsolmetaGSP17D_FD_184845 | JGI IMG/M metagenome (GOLD analysis project Ga0207767, IMG submission 184845) | High solid enriched microbial communities from the Joint BioEnergy Institute, USA - SP1-7-D (SPAdes) | ecosystem: Engineered > Bioreactor > SSF (Solid state fermentation) > Aerobic >... | reverse complement strand
TTTGGGGGGGGGGGGGGGGGAGAAAGCTTACAAAGACCCTACAATAAACACCACCATCAGCAGCAGCTTCTGCTTGAGCGACGTCTGCAGCGACCAGAACAGCCGAATAGGCAGGATCAAGGTCGCAAAGTCGCTGAAGATGTTGAACGCCGCGTTGGCGTAAATGAAGGACAGCTGGTTGATGCACTTGCCCTTCATCGTGATGTCCCACTGCGCGGCCACCGGCCGGCACATGAACGTGAAGACCGAGGATGCTGACCAGGCTGCAGGCAAACACGAACGCGATGATAGCCCAGGCGAGCTGGCGAAAGCGGCGGTTCGGGTTCAGGCGGAAGTAGAAGACCAGGATGGAGCATTTGACGAAGAACATCCCGACGCAGTAGACGTCTTCCTCGGCGAGGTCGTACTGGTATGATTTTAGCTTGTGCATACAACATACTATACGGATAACTTGTGAGATGAAAGGTCTCACCTTCTTAAAGGCGATAACATCAGGGACGTACAAGTTCCAGATGTGTACGCCATATCCTTTCCTGGTATCTAGAAAAAGTCATCCTGTTAGCCTGTTAGCCTGATATAGAGGGCGTCGGGACGAGTAACCATACTCAGTATGCTGAGAATGCAAAATATCCACGCACACAGCTAAATAAAGGGAGCACGTATAAATCAATAACTGGTTGGCAAACTCGCAGTTTTCGCAAATACCTGGCCAATTATACAAAAGTCTGCATCAACATCAGTACAGTTCACCGCGTATGTATTAAAGAAAAGCAACTCACGATCATCAAGCCCGATGGAACGAAGCACGATCCCTCGCGTATAAAGCCGGAGCAGGAGAACAAGCGTAGCAGCAGAGCAGAGGCCGATGCTGGCGGAGTATACGGCTGCCTTGTCCGAAGGCGGGTTCACGAAGTTGGGAGTGACGCCTGGAGGAGGTGGTGCTGCCGGAACACGATCCATGGCGGATATTGAGGCTTGTCAGGATGGCATGCACGGACAGCCCTCTTGTTCAGATGTTTTTACGAAGCGCAGTTTCCCATATACTATGTACGCTTGTGAAGGAGCGGAGCGCGGCCGAACATCGGTAGATATTAACCACCGGCCGTCTGGAAGATGTGCGAGATAGCCAAGGCTGTTTTGGCTTTTCTTATTCTTTTCGCTCCTTTCCCGACATCCCAGCCTGCAGGATGGATCTCGACAGGGGTTTCTGACACAAGTACAGTGACGCAGAGTCCCTGTAGCTAGGTACCTTCTACCTTTGACAGGCGGGCCGATCTTCGACGTGCCTTGGTATTGGTGCCCCTGCTTGGCATGAGGCAGTTATCACCCAGGCCACTCTATGCTCTAGGGAAGAGAAATCACCAATAGATTATCACCGCAGCAAGACTTCCAATTCAGCCCGAGGAGTGAAGAAGGATCCTATCCTTTGACAAGATATTGATAGCTGATTCGACCGTGCGCTCTGACCCTCATCTTTGGTCTCGACATAATCAGTCTCGGATGTCTCTAGATAATATAATATCGCTTGCTTCCTCATCTTTACAAAATCGACGACGGGGAACATTTGGACAAGTGGTTCCATGCACGAAGGTCTAGACTCCATAAGATGACATGAAATAGGACACCCGATCCTCTCGACCTCGGTGGTCTAGACAGCTTCAAAGGCACAAACTCGAAACGGTGCTACAGAATGTTAGCATTCAGAGTATTCCGTACGCAAAGTAGACAAGATGAAAGCAGGGAAGAGGGCAATTAAACCGACAGACCGCCGTTCCCGATATGGGGCCTGTGGATAACGAACTGTTAGAAACAGATGTTCGTGGAGTCTGAAGTTGCTGACAAGTACGCGGTAAGTAGAGTTGACAAGAAAAGTCTCGACTGCCTCCCATTCGACAGAAGCGGGGGAATGTAGGTATCCGGCTCTTCACAAACCCCTGCAGTAGTACTCGAAGACATTCCAAGACTGGCAATGATAAAACTGGCGGCTCTCAACAGGAATCTGCGGCGCAGCAGACTATGATGTTCGAATTAGCAAGCTGCATCCCTGCTCGTCTAGACCCGAATAACACATACCGTTTTCATGATAGTGGAGCCCAAGGACTGAGAACCGGGACGGGGAACCGGATAGAGCTCAGGAACCGGGAATGGTAAAGTTCATTGCGACCAGTGGCCCTGTCGTCTGTTAGGGTATGTCAGACATGGCGTCGTTGTTCCAAGCCAGTTGCAAAATGGTGTCCACCAGAGGGCTGGGGTAATTCCGCTTATATTTCCCCAGCACACGTCCCGCAGAATAGTCGGTGTTGGCACATCAGTGTCTGTGAGCGTCTACGGAGTCTCTGAAGACATGGGCCATGAGAGGCATCTCCGAGCGTGAAGTGAGGTCAAGCTTCGCTCTTGGCAGCCTCCCTGAAGGATCCGTGCCGAGGAAGGCTGGGCTAGCATCCAGCCTCAAAAACCGCTGCAATCTCTGATGGATTCGCTTAACTTTTAAACTTCTGCCATTGCGCCGGGAGCTGGAACTCCGTGCTCCTGGCTCCATATCTATTATGGATGTGGAGCCTGTCAGCGGCCCCCAATATCAGTCGATTAGATAGCCCGCAGCAATCGGACTCGGGAACTGAGTGCGCCGTGACAGCGTTCGATTTCACTCATAACCATTAATAATGTGTCCTGATTATTAATAGAACAGTCACATCTCCAACGACCCCGGTAACAGTTTGAATTTGGAGTACGGAGCAGTTATTGTCTCCTTCTATACCCCTATCACCAACAGTTAGCGTGCAAGAATCAACTGCAAGACTGTACACGGTAAGCTTTTTCACACTTTTTAGGCATGATTGTCATTTTTGAGTCCTGTTCCTGGATGGGTCCATATATGGCAAGAGGATGGAATTTTTATTTTCCCATCTCACGAGCCTCATGAGTCCCATGCCTACTGGTGGGACCCTAATGGCTAGGAAGGAATTCAAGGACACACCGGACTTTTCACGGAGTACTGTACTCCATTTTCTCACGGCAAGTCTTCAAGGTATGACAGGGACGACTGCGCTAACGATGCTAAGCGCTCTGGGCTCTGTATTTTTTTTTTTTATTCAGGAGCGAAGTGTCGTAGCAAAGATCGTGACAAGGCCATCCTCGAAAAGACAGGTGGGGATACAAGGCGTCTTACTGCAAACTCCGAACAGACACGGACAAGGATAAGATTATCCTTTTTAGGGACGCTGATCTATGATTCGTTAGGTAGTCATCCCAAAAGCACTGTCATTTGACATACCGTGTACAGCTAGCTATGTAGCCAATAGGCCTCTTCGACGCATCAGGGGTGCCCTTTTGACAGCTCGGGGAGGGATCAAAATATTGGCCAAACTTCCACATTATCGGATCCAGAACTGCCCATACAACCCCGGTAAACTATCTAGAGAGGCAAATCAGAGCTAGCGATGCTTTGCAGATCAGGATGCGCAGCACAGTAGCGGCATCCGAGCAGAAAAATGACAAGGCAGCGGTCCCCTCATGTGAGCTGGAGTTAGGACCTATTAACATCAGCCACCCCCAAGTTCAGAGCCGGGTCTTGTCTTCGGTCTGCTCAGATAGATTGACAGCTGTCGCACGGATCCGGGGCAATATTATAGATTAGATGTCAAGCGTTGCTTTCACCCCAGGCCTGAAAAGAGATTCTTCTTATCGATTAGGAATTCCATCACCACGCCTACCACGCACCATACATCTTTGTACAGCACAATGGGCAGCGCAACAAAGGCACAAGAGGAGAGCGCCGCCATTAAGAAGGAGCTCGACCAGCTCACCGCGGCGGCAGAGAAGTATCTGAAGTTGTCCTCCAGCGGCGATGCTTCAGAGACCGACGTGGCGCCGTACAAGTACGAGCTCATGATGAAGACAATGCGCCTCCTCCAGACCATTCGGGGACCAGTAGATATGGTCTTTGCGAATTTCGAGGATGTAAGTGGTGAAAGACCCCCAACTGCCTTCGTCCAGACTTGGGTTGAGACCATTTCTTGCAAGGGTCCGTCCGCTGACTCTCCTAGATGTCAAGAATAGGGGCAATCCGAACCCTGCTTGCAGCTGGTGTATTTGACGCCATTCCGGTTGGAGGTGCGAGCATGACCGCCGAAGAGATCGCCGCGAAGACAGGCATTGACAAACAGATTCTGGGTATGTTGAACCTTCCTGGGTTATATGAGCGAGAAGTGAATAGGTTGCTGATATCTTGCAAGTACGGCTCATGCGGTCCGTCACTCCCCTGGGGCCTTTTGTCGAGACGGGAGAGGAGCAATATGCACACACAAGCTTCTCGGAGATCTATCTCAGCCCGCAGATGGCAGCCGTCTTTACGCTGATGTGAGTAGTCTGAAAAGCATCTGGCAAGATACCTCATACATGCAACTGACCATCTATAGGGTGGACGAATTTCTACTCCCAATGATCAAGAACCACGAGTTCCTCCGCCAGCACAACTGGAAAGACCACATCGGCATCCGCCACAACCCGTTCACATACTCCCATGACTGCGAAGGGATCACCATGTTTGAGGTCTCCGAATCGCCCGAGCGGCTCGCTCGCTTCAACGAGGCTATGGTCGCCCAGGACTCGAGCCAGGTGACCATCGGTATCTATCCTTTTGCTGAGGAGCTGGGCAAGTATGCCACTGATGACACCGTCACCATTGTCGACGTGGGCGGTGGCCGGGGTCATATCCTGCGCCAGATCAAGGAGAGCAGCCCAGGCCTGAAGGGCAGGTTCATCCTGCAGGACAGAGACGAGGTCATCGAGGACAACAAGAAGTCGCTGATCTCGCACGGAATAGAGGCTATGGCTCATGATTTCTTCAAGCCCCAGCCTGTCAAGGGTTTGTCCATGTTCTCTTAATTATCCTGTGTGACTACGACTAACGCGGAATGGTCTATCTCTGCAGGAGCTCTGGCGTACTACTTCCGCCGTATTTTCCACGACTGGCCCGACGAGCCCGAAAGCAAGAAGATCCTGCAAAACAACGCAGCGGTCATGGACCGCGAGCGCTTGCGGGTGCTGATCACCGAGTTCATCGTCCCAGAGACCGGCAACAGCATGCTCCCTGCGTGGATGGACCACACGATTATGACATTCGGTGGGATGGAGCGGACGGAGAAGGACTTCGCGCGTCTGCTTGACATTTCTGGGTTGAAGCTAGTCAAGGTGTGGAGAGCACCGGGGACACCGGTGGGAGTGGTGGAGGCGAGGTTGAAGTAGAAGCTCTCTTGCTCGGTTTTCCTAGCGCTTTGCTTGCCTTATTACCAGGTCCTATGCAACTGTCCCTTTTGGACAATTGTCTTTCATGGCCTTATATATAGTAGCCTTCAGCTTGTGACAGTAGTCAGTTAAAACGGACGAAAAACCGTCAATACTGCATTCTTCAGATATAGATTAGCACATTCTAAGTTAACTGCGGGAAGAAGTAATTGCACAAAGTAGTAGACTTGCCTGTATTTCTTTGAAGAGTAGTACTAAGATAAGATCACAGATAGAAGGTGAGAAGAATGGTTTCGTCAAGGTCCATTCTGAGAAGGAATACGGGACTGGAGGAGCTTGACTATTCCTTCATGTCCTCCCATTCTGGCGAGTGAGAGAGGTGTTCGTCCATTCTTATCCCCAATATTGGCATCAACATTCTTCTGTTCTAGCAGCAGCTTGACTATTCCCTCATGCCCTCTTGCTGCTGCAGATAATAGTGGTGTGCGTCCATGATCATCTGCAATGTTGACATCAATGTTCTCATGTTCTAGCAGCATCTCAACTATTCCCTCATCCCCTCCTTCCACTGCAGATGATAGTGGTGTGCGTCCATGATCATCTGCAATGTTGACATCAATGTTCTCATGTTCTAGCAGCAGCTTGACTATTCCCTCATGCCCTCTTGCTGCTGCACATGATAGTGGTGTGCGTCCATGATCATCTGCAATGTTGACATCAGTGTTCTTGTGTTTTAGTAGCAGCTTGACTGTTTCTATATGCCCTCCTCTTACTGCATATAATAGTGGTGTGCGTCCATAATCATTTATAATGTTGACATCAATGTTCTTGTGTTGTAGCAGCAGCTTGACTATTCTCTTGTGCCCTTTCCGTGCTGCATATGAAAGTGTTGCTGTTCCAAAGATATCCTTGGTATTAACCATGATATTGCCATGCTCTAAGAGCAGCTCAACGACTTCCTCATGCCCATTCTCTGCTGCATATGATAGTGGTGTCCGTCCATTAATATCCTCAGCGTTGGGCTCGACGTCGCCGCAGCCCAGCAGCAGCTTTACGATGCGCTTCACACATCTCTGTGCCACGGATCTCTCGCACTCTGTAAGCTTGTTTTGGCACACTGCATGCAAAGGAGTGCGGCCGAAAATGTCTTTTCTGTGGACAGGAAGGTCTTGCAGAAGCTGTTCAAGGTCGGATTCAAGATGCCACAACGATGCAGTTGCCAGGCCATCTAAGACGACATGTAAGACTGTCCGACCCCAACAATCCGTCTCTGAAAGTAGCTGGGTATGGCGGTCAACTAACGTTCTGATAAAAGGAGGATATAGGAGGTCAACATAATGGGAAATCGGTGGGATAAGTAAGAGAGGGTTAATGTCGATTTGCCAGCCTTCTAGGAACGTGGCTAGCCCTGCGGCATATTTTGCATGCAATGATTGAAGCCTGTCGATCTCCTTTACCACATCGAGCCCCCCTTCACCCTGGAGCATACTTTTAACAAGAGTTCTCTGCAGTGTTTCCGCTGTTGCGAAATCTCGTCTCCTGTCCGACCGGTCGATGCGGGCTCGTAGTAAATCTATGTTGTAGTACAGTGGGGCAGAACAAAGAAGGAAATGAGATCCCCAGCCCTCATCGACGAGCCTTGACACCAGCAATGCTTCAGCAATTCTACCATTTTCTTCTAGTGTTTTGGAGAGTTCTTCTGCCTCGTTGGCAAGCTTGGCTTGGGCACAGCGCACGAGGTTCGTGAACTTGCCGAAGGTCATGGACCCTGGAGGAAGAATATCTTGAAGAATTCCATAGTTTTCGTTGACTGATTGAACGAATTTCAAGTGTGTACCAAGCTGATGGACCCATTTAGCTATAAAGATACTACTGGAGATGTCAGTGGACCTGCAAAGAGACAATGACTCGCGACTACCTGGGTTACGGGAGAGTAAAATCTCACCACTCCAAAACCCTGTCGAATTCTGCATTGCTATGCGGTCCACCAGCGTGGATGGGAGTGCTTGTTTCTTCTATCGACCGCGCACGGCCTTTCGAGATCTCGTTCTCCGAACAAGGCAGGTCTTTCTCAATGCATCTTGTGCACTTTTGCGGCCATTCTCGAGGATACGGTTGGCACTGAATGTATGTATTTAGTTACGAGCCGTTTCTTGATTACTAGCAGATATTAGACGCCTAACGAACCTTTTTCTTATCACGCCGGCAGTACTTGCATTTCTCGTACTGAAGTCGGGGACGCTTCGGTTGAGGCTCAGACATGGTGAAGAGGGTTTCAGCTTGAGTAATCGATGTTTGTGTTGTCAATGACGAGGATCGAGCATCAAAGCAGCTAGAGAGCCCTTTTGTCCTTTCCACACTGTCTTTAGGTCCTCCGTGCTGTGTGTACTTGATAGGGAGATGCCTATCTCGGTACCGAACGATCTCTTGATGATATGGTTGAAACTGTAAAGGAATTATCTTAAATCTGTTGGAGCCCTTGCCGACGGTCTGAATTCTCAAAGGATCCCCGAAGCTCGTGTTGAATTGCCGTAACTCGTCAAGCCTCTGTATGGGGAGGGTGGCAGAAGGAAAAGAGACACTAGGAGAGGAAGACAGTCGCGTTATGACTCAGGAAAGGACAAGTAAAGGATATCAATTGACCAAACATACACATATAAATAAGGAGAGAAGGAGACCTGCCCGGCAGAACGCTCCTATATAGATGAAAGGTCGAAGGCCGCTGTCGCACTGTCGCACTCAGAGAGAACCAGACCTGTTTAAGCTTCACGTGCCCCAAAGCAAGGCAGAGCCCAACCGGCTCAGCCTCGGGGCGGGCTGCATCAGATTGGACGCCGGAAGAAACAGCCAGTGCGATAGGAGCAGTGCGATAGATGCGTGATTGGCCGCCGGACGGACCCAGTTCTCGATCGCCCAATAGCGCACCGTTCGCTCTCCCCAGATGTCGATCTGCGCAAGCTAGACAATTACGGAAACCCCGCTGTCCTTGGGTACTTGCCCTGAGCTGTCGCACTGTCGCAGTTCGTCATGGATCTATATCTGGAGATAATGCATTTATCTTTCTTTCCGCAATCCCTCTCCTAGGAGGAGATGGTATAAAAGGTCAAGTCCAACCTGAATTGCAGGCAAGAAGGCATCTTCTGAAATCCAACTCTGTTGTTGTCTTTACAAATAGAACAAAACTGACAATGTCAACGCTGTCATTCGAAGCGCTCGTCACCTTGATCCTCGGTGTCCCATCTCTCATCATTGCATTGCTGTCATGGTGGGAGACTCGGCGTGCTAGATTCGAAGCTCGAGGTATGCATAATCCTCCTCTAATCTAATCTTGTTTACCCAAGTAAGACTGTACTTACATGGTAGCAGCCAACCAACACGAGTGCATCATATTCGAGGTCGATGCATCACTATTCCAGAGCTCCTCCTCCTCCACTCAACCAAGACTCTACCACCACTGTCACTTTTCTACTTCCCCATCAACAACAATTCCTGCTTCCCAGGCGACTGAGGCACCCTCCCGACAACAACAAACATCCTACCACCACCATTCTTTCTCTGCACCACTGGAACTCTCCATTTCTACTACATGCCTCCCAGCAGCGCCAAGACTCCCGCAGGCTGCTGCATGGCTCGAATCTCCTCTTCCACCTCCTGCTTCTGCTGCAGCAGCGCCAACAACAAGGAACCATAACTATGCGTCCACGAGCCCCATGAACTTTTCGGCAAGATGATCGCAAGTTGTCACGCGGCAGGCGCCTCGTTCTGTCGCTATTCCAGTCCAGTAATTGTCCGTGTACATTATTATCATTATATATCAACTCGCCGATAAGGCATGCATGTATGGCGTCTCGAGAAAGAGGAGGAAGATTTTTTTTCTTGGGTTTTTTTTAGTGTGATACATACCCATGTGTCTGTGTTTAGTAGACGGCGAACATGCCCACTTATCTTGCAGGCGTTGGTCTGTTGGGATAGAGTATGGAGTATGCAAGGAAAATATTGTATGCATATATTTATCTATTTGTTTCATTTACCTTATCTTGTCAGTCACGTCACAAACAGGGGTGCTCCTTTTTGTATCATGATCTTTGTTTTACCTTTTTTTTTCATTTCAGTCACAGATAAGTCCAAATATCTACATAGGTTCCATGCGACGTCTCTGATGTCTCTTAGAGTCTCTGACTGATTTCGAAGTAGTTAAACCGGCTCCGGCGGGCAGATAGTGCTGCAGTACCTAAACACCAGGTCTGTACCCATCTATATAATTGTGATGTCAACCTAGATATCCGTGCCGTAATTACTAACACTGATGGGGCTGGAACTAGACTGGAACTGCATAACTCATCCCACATCCCCTGCTACAGCTGGAAAACAGATATTTGACAGCCTCTGAGTGTGATACAGTACATTGTGCTATCAGGATAGAATGGAAGTCTGTCCCTCTGAAACAGCTAATCTCTAGAGATAGAGACTGAATCTCCTGCTCTTAGCAGCCAGTTCGTCGAAGTCGTTTTCATATCACTGCTCGACTCAATCAGAGATATATATATATATGCGTTGAGGATACAAGAAAGGTTATGCTAGTATCCAAAGTATCCAAGGCCAAAAAAAAGAACAATATGGAAGGCTGAAGCCCAAAAGCAGCCTACTGCATGCAGCATTCAACACTCTACATATCCAATAAGACGAAAACAAGGGGCAGTCAACTCCACAGGAGGACACCAAGGACATCAGAGCTATGCAATGGAATGCAATCACAGAATCCATGCAAACGTATCGTGTCATGCAGTGTCATTACTGTACGTGTCATGCATGCAACACATAACCTACCAAAAACTGAAATCGATATCCAAACAAACGGCAAGGCCGACTCTCAGGTCTGCATTCATCAAAGATTCATAGTAACAGTCATGCTATTGCTATGAACAAGCAAACACGGTGGCAAGCCCTGACACAGCACCTCCATATCGCTCACGTATGACGCACTGGCGGCTTCATCGAGCGAGGTCCCTTCCACGGGGGACGGCAGGGTCGTGAATATCACTGCCGTCTCCTTGCTGTGTCTGATCATCAGCTCGTTCAGGATCAGATGCTGCGCGCGGCACGGGAGGTCGTTGAAGGAGAGCGGGACGGAGGCCCGGGCTGGGAAGCCGGAAGCGGGTTTGTTGTTTCCTCCTTCTGACAACGAGGACGAGGATGGAGAGTCGTGGGCGTAGATCGACTCGTGAGCGTGCGGAGATCGCGAGGATCGTCGATCACGATCACGAGATCGAGAACGAGGCGGGGAACTCGCGAACATGATCGAGGGGCCCGCGCCTTCTTCAGTGCTGACCTTGGCTTCGGGGATTGGAGACGAGGAAAATCGGTTGCTGGAGTTGGTGTGCGGAATGGGAGGTCTCAGCGCAGCAGGCAGATCGGTCGGAGTGTCTCCATCTTCAGGAGCCGTTGTGAACGATGCAACGGATTGCTGCAGATTTTGATCTTCGGATACGGGAGATGTGTCAACCAAGGCCATCCCGGACGCAGCAGCGGCTTCATTCGATCCCAAACGAAGCTCAGGTGGCTCGTGAGCACTAGGAGATGTAGCCGGTCTCTTTGAGCCCGGTGTTGTACTTCCTCCGTCGTCATCATCACTCACGTATGCCTCGAATTCGCTCTCGCTGCAGGATTCATCGCTGGTGGTCGCCTGGGAGTCGACGAAAGCGTCCAACAGGCGGTGTGTCTGCATTCCCAGATTCAAACCGCCGATGCTTCCAATCGATCGTCTCCTTCTCTCATTTTGAATCAGTTTTCGCAGACCATCAAACCTTCGGCTGGGAGGTCTTTGCCCGCCCTCCTGGAAAGAGGAGCCCGGCCAGCTGGGCACCGCTCCTAGCAGCTGTGCCACCTTGCCCAATTTATTTCGACCCTGGGCACTCTCGCGAAACCGTTGAATGTCATGCCACCAGCTCTCGTCCTTCAGCACCGAGTTGATCGTATCCCAGGCATCTGCGGTCTCCGGAGAGACGTCACCGTTGACAATCACTCGATATGACTTCAAGTCACCGCAAGCGAGCCAGAAGACAAGCACCTTGGCCTCGATCCGGAGCTTCTCCAGAAGAGCCTCGACTCGTCCACGTTCCTCCTCGACGTCTGATTCATACTCAACAAAGACGATCACACGCAGCTTGTACGACTTCTTCCAGGATGGCACGGTGTGGAGAATGCAGCCCAGCTGAAGAATAAGTGTGTAAGTATCGAAGTTCGTCGTCAGCACGTTCTGTTTGCTCTCGTCGTCTGTGGCAAGCTCCGCGGACATCTGGATGGGCCAGAGGTCGATGTATTTCTTCGTGTTCCTCCCGCGCGGGTTGGGCAGTTCCAGATCTTCAAACCCCCTGGCGACAGCAACATTAATTCGGAGCTTATACAGCAGGTCTTCCAGTATAGTCAGATAGCTTCTGACGCTACTTGATGTCTCTGGCTTGCTAATCTCTGACGCCTGCTCGCCTTTGCCACGAGAACTAACCGACCGTCGTCTCCCTTTGGCGCTCAACGGGGGATTGAAAACCTCAGCGAGCAACTGGTCTTTGCGATACTGGTCGATAATAACGATGTTTGGTCTCATCCCTCCCAGACCAGAGTTCAAGACGGTATTTCTGATTCCCCACTCTGCGGTCGGAGCTACTGAAATGTTAACGAATGCCTTGACCTTGGTGTATTCGATAAACTTTGTCCACGCAGTCTGCTGACGGCGTGCTTCTGGAACTGCGCCGGAGAAATCGTCCGTCACGATGACATGGCCCAGGACGAAAAGTGCCCCCTTCTTCAGCGAGTTGCAAAAATGGATCATTTTGTACTGAGTGTCGTAGTCATTCACGAAAAGAAGGATTTGCGGCCGCCAGAACTTGACATGCTCCTGTTTGAGGCGCAGCAAGTACTTGCGGACCTGGTGATAGATCAGGCTTTGGCTTACATCTCCCCACGACTTTGGCGGTGAAGTGTAGTGTATCAGTAGGAACAGGACCATGAGGATGCCAACGCAGCCCGTTGCGTAGATACCATCGACATAAAACATACTGGCTCCGCTGATCAGAGCACCTGCAGCGGCTGTCTGCCAGTTGAAGTAGTGGAATGACGGTCTGAAGTTCGGTGCAGAGCCGATCTTCAGCAGGAAACAAGCCAGGTTGGTTACCAGAAATGTCATCAGATAGGTCATGGTAATGAACGAGGCGATGCGATTGATGTCAAAGAGCATCGTGAGCTGGGTAACGACAAAGGTCAGGATGATGGCGTACGTGGGCTCGTCGTTCTTCTTACTGCCCTGCCCAAAGAACGAAAGACCCGGCAGCAAGCCGTCTCGTGCGATGGCCTGCAGCAACTTGGCGGACCCAATCACTCCCATCAAGGAAGAGAAGAAAGTTGTCGCAAATTCGCCGAGAAGGACAACAACGCCGGAAATGTTGGTCTAGGTACTCAGTATGGTGCGTATGAGCGGATTTCAGTCGTAGGAACTTACCACTTGAATGACATTGACATTGTTATAAAATGAATCCCTTGTAATGGAAGCGGCCATGGAAAGAATGACGATGGTGTAAGTGACGAAGGTCAAGGCAAGTCCATAGAGTGTGCCTTTCGGTATCGATTTGCTTGGGTTCTTAAGGTCACCGGACATGCTGGCGCCACTGTTGATGGTTTAGCTGGCCGTTCACTTTCCCTGTCATGCCGATAATACGTACGCAAAGATGCCTCCAGTGGCCGGAAATAGGATTCCAAACAGGTCTTTGAAGGTTTCTCTCCCGCGCATCTGACTGCCAGCAGCTCCCTTGGTGAGCCTTGGTTTGAGATTCTCCAGGAAAGTCCGCAGACTGAGTCCAGTAAATTCGATGCCCAGCCGCGGTACGGAGAAGGGCTTCAAAACGATCGCGGAAAAGGGAATGCTAAAAGTCGCGACCAGTAGGATTACAAGCAGCCCATTGCTCGCTCTGGCAAAGATGGAGCTCCCAGCTAGACAGATTGCCGTGCAGAGAACCAGGACGATGGTCTCCCAGAGATACTCCCACCAAAAGCCTTCTTCGAGAAAGTTTGACCAAGTGCCAGACTTGGTACCGAAGTTTTCGGTGAAACAGTCGATGAGACCAACCGCATTCATGCCGGTGTTGAAAACGAATCCCAGATAGAACACTATGCCAATGGAGCCGCCAAACTCCGGCCCCAACGACCGCGATATCAGATAATAGGCGCCTCCTCCTCGAACCGTCCCATTTGTTGCAATCGCAGAAATCGACATTGTCGTCAAGAGATTGATCGCATACGCAGCAATCAGCATGCCTGCAGAGCGCGTTCAGCAACGTGTCCGCCACAAGGAAGAGGTCAACTGCTTACCCAGCATGCCCAGAACACCAGCTTGTCCCAGGATAAATCCAAAACGAAGAAACATGAGGATGCTGAGGACGTTCAGGGTCGTCGGGACGAAGACGCCGGAGAAGGTCCCGAGCTTCTCGGACGTCTCACTTGCGCGGGCCTTTTGCGCATTTCTCTCCTTTCGGTCAACATCGTGTCCCCGATGGCCTTCACCTGCCCGTCGCAGGAGCCCCGCACCAGCTCCATCCTGCTCGCCCTGGCTCTTCCGCTTGTCCCGCCATCCAAAGAGACCTCCGAAGAGCTTCCGGGTCAGGGTATGTTCGCGTGGAGACGGCAGAGAGCCCGCGTTCAATGGCTCATATGGACTTGCGGATTGAGTAGTCTGGAGACCAGAACCCCGATTGGCATCCGAGTCACTGGGTGCGAGCCTGGCGACATCCTCAGCGGCGGTGCAAGTGGAAAAGTTGGGCCGCCTCCGGGGCCCGGGTTGCGTGGAGGACGTCCCGTCGCCTGTCATCTTCGAGCACAGCTACGATCTTATCTCTGAAAAACAGGACATGATAGCGACGGATCCCCTGTCTGTTTGCAGCAACCGTCTACTCGGCAGCTGGAACCACGTTGGGTGCAGCACCACGACCCAACAAAAAGACACCCGACGAGGACGAGAGCAGAGACGGTTCCCCGGGCCGCGATCAGGAAGGATATAAATGACGATGCAAGGGATGGAGGGCTGGACTCGCCAGCTCCACCATCTCGACTCCTTTGTTTCATCGGCGATGAGGTCATGGGCGGAGCGATCGGCGGCCAAACACCGCAAACACGCCGTGTCCGCCCGAGCCAGGTCGGTCAGCCGAGTCCTGTGATCTCCCTCCCCGATCTCTCGAGCTCAGCATGGAGTTCCCCTCTGGCTTGTAGCCGGCTGTCGAGGCTTCCCGTCGACAGCATCTCCTCTCATCTCTGCTGTATCATCCTCTCCCCGCTCCCCCATGCTGCGTGAGCGGCACCACGTACTTGACGCGCAGCACAGCCTGTTTGGATCCCACGGCCTCCTCTGCCTAGCCAGATCACCGCTCCCCCGTTCTGACCACGGCAGTCCCTCTCCCGCGATACCATAGGATTGTACGGAGTATACCCAAGTCTGGGGCTAGGGCACCATGTCGGACAACGGAGAGGGTCCCTCGTCCACCTACCCCCGGCCAGACGCCAGATCGGGCTCTCCCAGCCGTTCAGCCCGATCCGGGTCCCCAGCAGCGGACCGGCCCAGCTCCCGACAAGCCTCGATTGCACGCCTAGCTTCTCCCATACCGGGTTCTCCGTCGAACTCAGACTCGCGCTCCCCAGTGAGACGGGTTCCAACCCCGGACAGATACCAGGACCTCCCCACGGTGGAGAATGCGGCGTCGTCTCTGCCAGGTCCCGGACGGTCTGCCCTGGCCTCTGCAGCCCAGGCCAGCCTGGGCCGTTCTCCTCCACGGTCAGGAACACCGCCTAGACGAACAGCCTCCCCGGCCTTGCAGCAAAATACATTGCTCGATAAGCTAGTCAGGAACAACTATGGATCCTTCGACAACAAAGGAAGAGACGGCTCCGAGCACTCCTCCACGGCACCGTACGAGGATCCCGAGATCGTCAAAAGGCATTTGGTGCGGCCCCGGAATGTTACCAAGTCCGGGGATATTGACGATGAATTCTCCAGTCTGAAACTCCAGGGGGGTGACATCACCAGGCAAGTCTACCGCTGGACGGAAGACGCAGAGGCACAAGCGACGAGGTCCCGCAGGCACGCCCGAAGTCGGAGTTTCATTATCAGCCGACCAGAGCCCGAGAGCGAGACCATGAATATCAACTCCATCAGAGTCCCTGGAGGATTCCGAAGAGACTATTTGCGGAGGACGGCTGGGAGCCCGGCGCCACGACTCCATGGCTCACCGGCGCCGTCCAAGCAAGCGGAACCCCAATTCCTGACGAGCAGCTTTCTTGAATTCCTGACGCTTTACGGCCACTTCGCCGGTGAGGAGCTCGAAGAGGATGACGAGGTGCTTGGACCAGACGAATATTTCTCCGATGCCTGGGAAGGGGCTTATGGTCCGGAAGAGAGGGTGCCCGGAGAAGAGTCTGCGTTGCTCCATCCGGACATGCCTGGCAAGAGGAAGCGCAAGCACAAAGAGCGCGCGGTTGCAGGTACCAACAGCGTCTCTGGGGCTGCTCTGCTGCTCCTCAAGTCTTTTGTCGGCACGGGTGTTCTATTCTTGCCCAGAGCCTTCATGAACGGAGGCATGTTGTTCAGTGGCATCGTGCTGGTTGCCGTCTCTATACTCAGCTTCTACTGCTTCATCTTGCTAGTCAACTCGCGCATGAAGGTCGATGGTTCTTTTGGTGACATTGGCGGAGCCCTGTACGGCGAGAATATGAGAAGAATCATTCTGGGCTCCATCGTCGTGAGCCAGCTTGGATTTGTAGCTGCGTACACTGTTTTCACTGCCGAGAATTTGCAGGCCTTCGTTCTTGCCATCACCAAGTGCAAAACATTCATTGACATCAAGTTCATGGTATTGATACAGCTGATCATCTTCCTCCCGCTCTCCCTGGTCCGCGACATCAGCAAGCTGGGCTTCACTGCCCTCATCGCAGATGCCTTCATCGTGATGGGGCTCATTATCCTCTATTACTACGATATCAGTGAAATCGTCCAGCAGCACGGTGTTGCGGACATCAAGCCCTTTAACCCGTCGAGTTGGACCCTCTTCATCGGCACCGCCATCTTCACCTACGAAGGTATTGGCCTAATCATCCCGGTCCAGGAGTCCATGAAGGACCCCCGGAAGTTTCCCCATGTCCTCGCCGGTGTGATAGTAGGCATCACGATTGTCTTCCTGACGGCTGGTGCCCTCGGATATGCCGCCTATGGGTCCGCGACCAAGACGGTCATCATCCTCAACCTCCCCCAGGAATCCAAGTTCGTAAACGCGGCCCAATTCCTCTACTCATTTGCGATCCTGCTGAGCACCCCGCTCCAGCTGTTTCCAGCCGTCAGGATCATGGAGAACGGGCTCTTCACGCGGAGCGGCAAGTACAACCCCGGCATCAAGTGGAAGAAGAACTTTTTCCGCTTTTCGCTCGTCATGCTGTGCGCGTTGGTTGCATGGGGAGGAGCAAGTGATCTGGACAAGTTCGTCTCGCTGATCGGGAGCTTTGCCTGCGTTCCGTTGATCTATGTGTATCCGGTATGTTTTTCTTCTCAAACATCACTTTATATAGACTGCTCTGGTACTCACTCCAACACGACAGCCTCTGCTCCACCTCCGAGCCTGCGCGCAGACCAGGCGGCAGCAGATCGCTGACATCGCGCTCGCCTGCTTCGGCGTCATCGGCTGCATCTACACCACCACGCTGACCATCCACAACTGGGTTTCCGGAGAGGTCGTCAAGACCCCCGGTTACTGCGACTCGAAGTAGCCCGATCCCCTGATTCCCCTCCCTCATGTCTTGGATGGACTCAACCAATCAAGGTCAGTCCCCTTCCTTCTTATACAAATCTAATGAACTCGTGGGTTTCTCTCGAGAGAGAGAGTTCGCGGAGTTCAACCCTTAGGCATTGACCGACAGCGCACTGTTGCTTCGTGCCCGTTCACGATCCGTATTGTCCAACACAATTATCCCTCAGCATTCCGCATGAGCGTGCATTCGTCCGTTTTGGGGGATTTGCAAATTTAGAATGTCGTCACGAATTCGTTCCTGCCTTCATTCCTTCTTGGTTAACCAATGGCTACGGCTACAGCTACAGCTGCATAGACCCATTGCACGCATGATTGGAGCAAGGAGCGCGAATTGGTTTTCGGATACTGCGTTGCTCTTTTGGTGTTTTTTTTTTTTTTTTTTTTTTTTTTTTTTTTTTTTTTTTTTTTTTTTTTTTTGCTGCTGATGTTTTGTCTAACGGTTGCTTTTTTGGCTTGCCTGCCTTCTTGCATGTCCTCATTGACGCTTCTATTTCAATGTCATGTTTTCGACATCGTTCGATGCGACGAGGACGTTTCGCTCTGGTTAGTTGGTTATTAGTTGGTTGGTTAGATACGTACGATACCTAGGTCCCTAGACAGATCAGACAGACATTGATTGTCTTGGAATTGGAATTGGAATTAAATTCAAACTAAATATTCAAATCAAAAGAAAGCATCTAGATTAAATAAATATTTCTGCCCGCAGGGCCTTGACCATTGACCACTGACCGACCTTTTTTCCAGTCCATATGCAGTACTATATACAAAGGTGATACAAAAGGTAAAATAAAAAAAACCGATAGAGATAGATGTGAAGCAAATCCTCCACCGTGCCTCTGGCTAGCTAGCTATAAATGACGGGAATGGCCGACTCTACAACACCGCAGCCGATTTCCACGAATGAGGACACATGTGTCTTTTGTTTTCCCGTACCCTGGCCGAATAGGACTTGTCTGCCTGTCTGTCTGTCCAGGATGGATCGATGGACGGATCGGATCTCAGTCTATCGATTATGATTACGGCAGCCAATCTCCCCAATCTGTCTCTCTCCGTATTCGACGCGATTCGACACAACACGAGAAGAAGATATTTAACTTAAGCCTTCGCAGCCCCCTTGCCCTGCTGCTCAGCGGCCTTAGCGGCCTCCGCAGCTTCCTTGCCTCCCCAGCTATAACAAAACAAACCGTTAGCATCCAGATTCATCCCAGACCTCTCTCACATACACATAAACGCGTCACCCCAGGAAGGAGGAAGGAAGGGCGGAACATACTGCCAATACTTCAGATAGCGGTACCCCTGCGTGACCTGCGCGGAGAAGTTGATGGCGTGGCACGCGAACAGCAGGTAGTTCTTGGGCTGGACGGCGAGGGCGTAGCGCATGAAGGTGCCCGAGTAGACGGTCAGCGCGGCAGTCATCTTGCCGGAGATGCTGTAGACAGATACCGATTAGTATGTACGTATGTATGTATTTATATTTACATATATAGGACGGGGTAGGTATGGAAGGGCGGGGGTATATGTTCCGTACATCTCAGGATCCTTCTGCGTGTCCATCACCGCCGCAATGGGGATACCGAAGTTGGATGCCGGGCCCCAGAAGTCTGTTGTTCAAATGAAAACCGCAATCAGTCAGCAGGTTTCTTTTTCTCAGTCACTGCACGGTCATCTGCATCCGGAAGCTCCCATATCATATCTTCAGACATGAAAGGATATCAAACGATTCGCGAGGAGAGGTAGGAACATGTCACTCACGCGTCGAGAAGACATAGTCCAGGACCTTGTTGGAGCGGATCTTCGCATTGAGCGCCTTGATCGCGGCCGCCATTTTGGATTGTGATTTTGAGTCAAGGGATTGGTAAGGTGAGGGGAGAGGAGCGAAGAGGGGGTATACGTAAATAATAAGGGAGTGTAGGAGAGCGCAACAACGACGACGAGAGTGTCGACGAGGAGAAGGGAGGAAAAGGAGAGAAGAATGAGGAAGCTGCGTGATTATTATATCGATTGCTTTAGCCTGAGGCCTGACAGTCGGACAGGTTCTGATCGGGGCCCGAGTTCCAGTCCGAGTCACCACACCGGCTTCCCCAAGGGTTCTTCGGTCTTCTCCGTCGGAGTTAGACGGGGTCGGGGCAGGTCACGCGGTCACGTGCGCCGGTCTGGCCCCGTTGTCCTGCGGGGATATTGATAAAAATGGATATCGGACTGGAACAGCGAATGTTCATAGATGGGCGAAAAAAAATAAAAGAAAGTAAGAAAATAAGAAAGAAAATAGCAAGACTAATGATTATAGGCAATTGACTCGGATTCTGGAGTTCTAGCATTACTGTTGAGGACTAATTCTGAGGGCTACTGTACTGTACCACGTTGCTCTCTCGACACTCCCTGACCTCATCCGCACGCGCCGCAACGCCTCGCCCGGTAGATGGATCTGCATGGCTCTACCGTTTTTACTGCCTGGCCTTTTAACAGGATGCTGTGGTGCTCTAGCTGGTATTTTTCATCCATCAGTGACGGTTTGCAGGTGTTCTGTTCGATTATGCCTATGCAACTCCCAATACCAATCGTCCTTCACCGGCCGCCAAATCCTGGTGGGGGGTATCCTCGTCCCTGTGGGGGCTGGAATCCTGGTGGTGGTTGGAATCCGGGCGCTGCAGAATCCAGTCAGTATATGAATAGTCGTAAATGATATGGGCGACACTCACGAGGTGCTCCTGGTGCACCCTGTGGCGCGAATCCAGGTGGTGGAGCAAAGCCAGCTAATGAAACAGTTAGCAGACGCTAACATGACATTAAAATCAGAAACTTACGTGGTCCGCCGGGCGGTCCTCCGCGGCCAGCAAATCCTGGTGGTGGTGCGCCAGGGAAGCCACCGGGCGCAGGAGGGTACCCGCCAAATCCACCTGGTGGTGGTGGTGGTCCCCCCACACCGGCAGCAGGACCCTGGAGTCCGACAGGGAGGCCTCGTCCAGCCGGTCTGCTAATTCCAGGGCCAGCAGCAAGAGTCGTTGGCGCTGTCGCGGCAGCAGTACCACCGGGTATGCTCGTTCCCAAGCGCGCTGAGGGGTCTGCAGGAGGGGGTCCTTCGACCGAGCAAGAAACGACGTGCGTGCCGCGCACTATCGTCAGTCCTAGCGTTCGCTTCTCCTCTGCCTCGACCAGCGGGACGTTTGAAGCGCCCGGGGGCGTCTTCGTCGCTTTCCGTTTGATGCGGCGGAACTCTTCTGTGTCTGCGAGGACGAGGTTCATGTGCTGAAAACGTCAGATATGAGTCTCATGTAAAAAGATGGTACTGGTGCCTACCTTATCGAACGCGAGCATCTGCCCGACCATCTGACGGCCATCATTCAGAGTAACCCTCATCCGGTAGTTGATCTATACACGTTAGATCTGCGGAAACATGAGCATCGTTATACAACAGAAAGAGGACGTACGAGGTTTTGCTGCAGACATTGTTAGCTCTGCTGGTCAACAAGCTCTGCAGGCGCCAAACGGAGCTACTCACCATCTTGCCCTGCTTGTTTGCGGCCGCCATCTTGGCTCCGGTGCGCACGAATGCGACTTGCAGGATCCAAAGAATGCAAGCAGGCAGAAGCAGCACGCTCCCACTGGAAACCGTCGTGCTGCGGCGAGCTCGACGTCGGCGGGATCGATGTTGCTGAGCCCGGGCGCATCACGAGTTGGCCGGGCGGCTCTGCGCTAGCGCCAGCCGACGCGCCAAGCCGCTAAGGGCTTTCGCTTCCCTCCCGCCCACACTGCACTTTTGCACACTTTCGTCCTCGACCGATTTTTCGACTATCAACGAGTCGACCAGTGCAGCGACAGTCACCATGGTACGTTTCCCTCACGATCGGCATATTGGACCTGCAATTCCTGCAATTCTAACGACATGCAGCCGGAAGGAAAGGACAAGAGCGCGAACCCGATGCGCGAACTGCGCATCCAGAAGCTGGTTCTCAACATCTCCGTCGGCGAATCTGGTGACAGACTCACTCGTGCTGCCAAGGTGCTTGAGCAGCTGAGCGGGCAGACTCCGGTCTACAGTAAGGACACCGAATTCGATTTTTGACGAGGGGGAGAAGGAATGGGAAATTTTTGAAGAGACGGCCGCTGATGGGAATTTTTTTTTTCTTTCGCACAGGCAAGGCCCGCTACACCGTCCGTACCTTCGGTATCCGTCGTAACGAAAAGATCGCCGTCCACGTCACCGTCCGTGGACCCAAGGCCGAGGAGATCCTGGAGCGTGGCCTCAAGGTCAAGGAGTATGAGCTGAAGAAGAGCAACTTCTCCCAGACCGGCAACTTCGGCTTCGGTATCAGCGAGCACATCGACCTGGGCATCAAGTACGACCCGAGCATTGGTATCTACGGCATGGACTTCTACTGCGTCATGTAAGTTGCAGATGGGTCATCTGGCAGTTTTTAACTGTCAGATCGGGTCAATGGAACAGCGACTGACGATCAATTCGCAGGACTCGTCCTGGTGAGCGTGTCGCCAAGCGCCGCCGCTGCAAGTCCAAGATCGGTGCCAGCCACCGTGTCACTCAGGCTGAGACCATCAAATGGTTCAAGAACCGCTTCGAGGGTATTGTCCGGTAAATACTGCGTCAATTGCGCGGGGTCTTTGGGGGATGTTTGGGCTGTTTAACGACCGAACAAACTAACAAAAAGGCGGGCGCCTCATATACCTACGCGTCTGCTTTTGACATGTTTCTATCACGGCATGAGGAATAGGCATGCTAGAGATATCAAAACAAAAACTTTTTGTTTTCTTCCCAATGCATCCGGACTTTTCACAATGAAGGCTTCACGAAGGGTGTTGTTCCGCTTAACCATTGTTGAAAAGCGCATGCCTGACGGTGCGCCCGTCGGCGCTTCTGGCCTGACTCGAGTCGATTCAGAGTCGACTCGGAACAATTCCTTCTTGAAGGAGTTCGTTCCGCACGGCCAATGGATGAATGGATGCACTTGGGGCGGCCTCTCCTTCCACTTCGCGCTAGGCTTCTGGCCGAGGGGGAATATAAACCTGCAAGATCAGACAGCGCAGAGATGCGCTCGTAGTGCCTTTGGACATGATCCATAACCGGCAGTGTAAGCTCAGACTCGGGTCCACGGGTCTAACATTGAGCTGCTCAGCAGCGTGTAGAACCATGGTTCAGTGATGTCCATGGAAATCATGATTAAGTAGCTCGCTCGAGATGAGCATTAAAAGCCCAACCTGAATCTATTGCCCTGATTCCAATCTCAGCTCGGATAGGCTGCTGCTCGACCGCCAAGCTCATGAAACCCGACAGGTCAAATCATCACTTGGACAGAACGTCAGTCTTCACCTCGCCGCTTTCTATTCCCAATAAAACGGTCAACAGACAGCATGGCAGCTCTCCTTGAAATCAACCTGAACTTTGAAGATCATCATCCAACCAAAAACTCGAGAGCACTTCCCTTCGAAACAAGCAAAGACGTTGACCCGTCTCGTCCCGTCTCGTAATATTTAAGCCCACCTCAGATGTTTGTTTGAAATGACATTCCGGACTGGACAAGACTGGAGAAAACATCTAACCCTAGCCACCTACTTATATACCTGAACGTCGTATTCGATCCCTATGGCCACAGTCGAGTTGGGTTAAGTCAAGCCACATCAGAGCCCTCGATATACATACAGTACAGTACATACATGCACGTGTCTATTTCCACATCAAATCTGAAAGATCTTTTCACTGGATGGTTTATTTTATTTAATCTAGCCTGTCCTGTTGCACGCAAATATGCATGAAAGGAAGGAAAAAAACAAACATGCATCAGATACATGAGATTCATGATTCTTTTATTTGGAGTGGGCTGTGGAGATGATCTTCTGCTGTGGTGTTTCAGGGAGAAAAAAAAACCTTGGAAAACAATACACAGGGCATGGACTGGCTGACTGGATGAAACAGGGAAAAGAGAAGAAAAGACATATTCCAGAATTTGATGTTGCACACATCCTTGTCCAGCATTGCTCCTGCACAGGACAGACACATTTATTTTCATATCTCAACTCATCCCAGTGTAGCCCAGGCACCGTTCCTGAGCTAGGTAGTCAAGTTATTCAGATCATATGCATTCTCTCTCTCTTATCCTCCACTCCACTCCACATCCATCTTCCCTTTTTCTCCCCTTCTCTTTTCCCTACCTTGCCAAATCACTCCCTCACTCACCGAAAGACCAACTCTCCATCCCCCTCACATACCCATCCCACCACCTCGCAAAGATGCCCTTCGACCCGCTCCCCACCTCCTGCTCGTGCCAGCTCTGCCGTCTCCGCATGAGATCCGGGTCCGCCGAATTCCGCTTCTGGTTCGTCAGCGAATGGAACATGCCGCCGTTCCCGTTGAAGCTGGGCCGGCGCGAGGCGCTGGGGCTGGTGTAAATGCTATTGTCGCTGGAGGAACTGATGCTGCTGCTGTTGCTGCTGATGGAGGAGTCGGAGCCCTGGCCAATACCAAACACAACGGGTTAGGATCTCTGGCACCAGAGAGATAGGGATGGATGATGGGGATATGGATGTATACGTACCCGTCTCGCTCCATACGCCGTCGCTGCGAGGGCGTCGCTACTACTACTGCTGCTACCATTACTGACGCTCTCCGTGGCCACCGTCCGGGCGCGGGTCACCTGGGGCCGGCCGCCGACGACCCAGACGTTCTGGGGCTCGTGGCGGTCGCCGGGGGAGCCGTTCCAGTATCTGCGGGAGGAGTTGGAGTTCGACATTGTTTTTTATTATCTATATGTCTCGATCGACGAGACGAGGAAGGATGCTGTGTCTGTTGATGTGGTTGAGAGAAAGAAAGGATCGATTGGGACTGCCGTCAGACGGAGAGATAGACTGACTGACAGGCAGGTAGGCAGGTAAGTAGGGAGATGGCAAGAGAGCTGGATGATAACTGCAGTCTGTATGCTCGAGGTATGTATGTACGTACGTATGTACATATAATATATCCGACTACTCCTCCCCGACGGGCCTAATTAGCCAACAATTTATATCATATTAAGTCCCATACCACTACCTAGCTTAACCATATGTATATTAGTTGAGTATGGATACCCCTGCTGGGCCCTGGATATCCACATCCCCATCTCCATCTTCTACATCCCCACCGACCCCTAAACCGACAACCAACGACGGACTCTGACCAATCAAGAGAAAGCAAAGCATACGGAATACATAGGTATGTATCGTGTATTATCGGGCTGAGCGAGCGGGATCCGCGGACAGGGGAAGAGAATGGGGCTTGAAAGTTTGATACGGTGGATACATGTGTGGATACTAGGTACAGTACATATACGTAGACGCGTGGGCCAATAATAGTGTACAGGTACCTATGCAGGTGTTTACGTCACGGTGATATAATGTCATATAAGTAACAACATCTCCGGGCAAAAAAAATTAAAAAAAAAAAAAGAAATAAAAATAAATCGAGGATAACGAAAAAGGAGTACCCTCCAGCTGGAGAACATGAACATGAATCAATCCCATTCAAATTCAATTGACTCGAGAAAACATGTGTACACAAATACATACCCAAGGACCAAGAAAACGGTACAAGACGAAAGAGCAAAATCCAAGATGGAGGGCCGTCCCTGGACCCTGTTCGTCCGTCCATTATTCAGCTCGTTCATCCGTTGCTCGGTTATCCGCGCACGGCGATGCAATAATTCCGGATTCAGCAAGCAGTCAGTCAGCCAGACCATCATCAGCCAGTCATCTCATTCGTTGAATCGAGCCACTCGAGTAGAATCTAGGTAGTAGCTCGGACCCCGCGGAGACAAGACGGGAGGAGCTCCATCCCTGCATCCCTCGCGACAGGGTACCCAGTGAGGAGGTACCCGGTCTGGGTTCTGGAATTGGCTAGACAAAGCCACGGACAGACAGACAGAAGAAGCATGAGCGGGGTATGTATGTACTGTACTCTATGGACGGATGGATGCACCGATCGTACGTACGACCATGCAACAATCATATGATCGAGGACCCGGGTTTCGATCGAACGCCCGGCGCAGGAAGCCTACTGCTCGTCTTTCTTCGTTTCCCAGTCGGGAACCAGCTATGTCCTCGGCTCGAGACAGCCTACTTAGGTACAGGACTTAACTAGAAAAGCTGCCTCGACGGACAGAGCTTTCTTACTTACCATCCAGGTACCTAGCTCCCTGTGGAGAATGTTATCAAAGCAGGTATGTGGGTAAGTGCTGAATGTACACATATGAGTCTCGAAGCAGCACAGGTACAGCACAGTGCAGCGCTTTCACCCCGGTCCACCAAAGTTAACTACTGATTGGAACTGCGGGGTAGCTCAGCTAATTAACTTCGCTCCAATCTGTGGGATGTGTGGGGCAGCGCCACCGACTCTAACTCGGTGAGCTGGAACTGAGAGAGGTCTGGACTCTGGACTCCCTATCGGCATTCCAGATTAGCAGTTGTCAGTTTCACGTTTCCGGAACACCTACATACCGCGCTGTCTAAAGCACTGCACAGCTTACACGGGGCTAATCAGATTTAATGCTACTTGATAATCATAATATCAGAAATCTCGACTCGAGTCCACTCGCCTTCACTGACTTTGATCCAGGAAATTGGACTAAATGAATGCTTTGGCCCAACCAGATCTTCTGATCCCTGATCCCTGGTCCCTGGTCCTGGTTGAAAACTGTTGACGTCAGCACTCACAACCTGCTAAGCTAAGGTATGTATCTTGATACAAGCGAAGAAAGAAAGGGAGAGAAGGGAAAGGAAAGGAACGTATTTCTGTACCGGAATTGAGAGAAATATCAAGAGAGAAATATCAAGATCAACAAAAAAAATCGGAATCAAAATTTTAACTAAAGACTGACAGAAAGCAACCTGCCACAGCGATGCCCAACACTACTTCCTATTATTAAAGACCCTACCTAACCCTACAACCTAAGTGCTCTCGACAAAAGCGCAAAAAGCGCAAAAAAAAAAACTACACTGCTACAAAAAGGGGCCATGACCGCTGATTGCACTCAGACTGTCAGAGAACCGGTATTTTCGGGTTGACAGTATATTCCACTTTTTCTTTTCCTTTGCATTTTTTTTCCAACTCCCCCGATTCCCACATCACACTAGTACTGTACCTGACCATTCTGCAAAGCCTCCAGTGGCTGTCTGCCAAAGATCAGTTAGTTCTCAGTAGGAAAGTTGCCGGGAATAAATACGGAGTGGTTCAGGAGCCTTTTCGGTCCCCAATGCCCCTTCATGTCTTAAAACAAGGGGCAGGGATAGTATGCAACGCATGCATTACATGGCCAGTCCATTCATCATTGTCAATGCAATGACACATGATCAGGTCGTCTTTACTTACGTAGATAGTTACATTCTGTTACAAGCATCCCCAGGTTACTGCGGACCGGCAGCGGAGAGATACTTAGGCCCGGGAGGGGTACTCAACCTGATCACAGAAAGCACGTGACGACCCCCGATCCTGTTGAATCGATCATATTGATCATGCCGGTCATACTGATCACCTTGATCATGACCCCTTGATCACCCAGGCAGGAATCATGTATATAATGACGCTCGTTCTAGATAGATTTAGACCCTTGTGGTCAACTCATGCGACGGTAGGACACCCTAGGATAGCAATAGCACCTTGTCTTTGATCCATATCTGACGCCCTTGTCTCTTGTTCTCAAGATAAACCCTACGACCTAAGGACCATTTCAGGCCTGTCGTTACACATTCTTTGAGGAGAACTCCCATTCATTCCATTGAAAGATTTTTTCCAACTCATATAGGAAATTAGTCCACAAAGCTCAAGATAAAAAAATTAAAAAAATGGCAATTTGTTGACCAAAAATACTGCTTCACTACAAAAGAGGCCAAGGCCACTAGTTGCAGTCATATTGGTATTTTTGGCTGTCTGACACGATTAAACAGACACTACAAATGCATTCATTCCCTGATGTCTGATAATAAATACAGACAGTCCTACATACATGTCTTAGGTAATGACATACATATCTACATACATGTCTGCTTAAACATACACATAATGCAACATCCACGCCCACTCCTCCTCCTCCTCCTCCTCCTCCTCCTCGACGCCCCGGACATCCTCCCTACGATAATGACAACCACTTCTACAACTACAGCTTCGACTCCCTCCTCCCACTCCTACTCCACGTATCAGCACCATCGCCACCACCAACACTCTGGGCATCAACCGTACCCATACTCCCCCAAACCGCACTCAACGTATCCCACACCCTCGCCCCCCTATCCCACATCTCGTCCCGCCAGATATCCACCTTCCCATCGGGCCTTAACCGGCGCATTTCCCTGGGACCGTGTGTGCCCCATCCAATATCCTCCCCAGCACCGCTATTACCGCCATTAACAAACTTGACCAACGGCTCGATAAACGCCGTCTTGACAACCTTCTTCTCCTCCGGAAGCAAAACGCCCCCGTTCCCCCAGAACCAGATCGCCTGGTCGGTGCCGTGCGTGACGCCCCACGCGGGCGGGACGACGGAGTCGATGCACTTGACGCGGAACTCGATGCGGTAGCGGTAGATCGACTTCCCCGCTCCGCCCTTGGCTTCATAATTATTCCCGCCGTCAGCTGCGGCGCCGCCTCCGGCGGTAGCGATAGCGCGTATGAGCCCGCGCTGCAGCATATGCACCTGCATATCGGCATAGACTCGTCCGAAGGCGTCGTCCTTCCAGTCCTTCCACCCAGCCGGGAGCTTTCCCTCGGGGAAGTACAAATTGACAAGCGCGTCGACTGCGGGTGCAGGGTAGTCCGCCTCGAGCCGCGCGCGGAGGGAAGACAGGGTGTTTTGCGGTGGAGGCCGCCACCGCGCGTAGACGAAGTGCTCGTCGCGGCATTCGCCGAGGAGGAGGCGGGTTTTCCTGCTGGCAAGTTTCCGGGCGAAGGTGCCGGAGTTGATGTCTTGGAAGAGCGTTGGGGGGATGAAGCTGGACCCAGCACGGTCCGTGGAGGTGATGACGGGCCGGAACTGGTGCATCTTGATGCGGGATCCCGCGGTGAGGAGATCCCGCGCGGGTAGGGCGCGCAGACGGGCGAGTTTCTCGCTGGCAGACAGCGAGAGGGGGATGTTCAGGGCGGAAAGGAGCTCGTCGAACTGCGCCTGCGCGTCGGATGCGGATTTGGGCATCCCCGGCCCGTTGGACCACATGACGGCCTGCTTGATGATGGCCCGGGAGTCGGGGAGGTAGAGGTCGTGCGCCAGTTGGTGGAAGGCAGAGTATGCTCCTGCAACCGCTGTCAGCATCGATGCCTATTATATGTATATATCGTAGAAATATAGAGGAAGATGGGTACAAACCGGCGGAATACCCCGCAACAGTAACCCTCGCCGGATCACCACCGAACAAGGCGATATTCTCCCTCGTCCACTCCAGCGCGAGCCGCTGGTCCCAGAAGCCCTGGTTCCCGGCACCCTCTTCGGCAGCAGACGCCGCATCGCTCTGGATTTCCTCCGAGAAGAGGAATCCCAACACGCCCAGCCGGTACGCCGGCATGACGACGACGCACTGGAAGGCCGTCTCGCCCAGCAGGGCCGCGAGGGAGTAGGTGTTTGGGGAGCCGAACTGAAGGAAGCCGCCGTCTGGAACAACCCGCGTGTATCAGTATCGGTGTGATCTAGATTCATTTCATTTCCTGAATAGGAAAAAGAAGGAGGGGGTTCAACATACGAATAAAAAAGAAAACCGGCCATCCTATAAACACCGTCAGTATGAAAATACCCCATATACTTCGTATACGGACAGATAGATCAATCGCAACTCACCTCCCTCGGGCGCTTCCCCAGCAGGAACCCACACATTAACCTGGAAACAGTCCTCCTCATCGCTTACCCCCTCCCCCTGTACCCCCTTCCCCCTTCTCAAACCCATCCCATCCTTCTTCTTTGGTTTCGGTCTCAACCCATCCCTCCCCCTCCTCATCCTCTCCACGACCCTCGCGGCCCCAACCTGCGGACACACCCCCGTCCCGCCCGTACACAACCCGGGATCCTCCCTCGTCCCGTATCTAAAGTCCGCCGGGAGGGGCCGCGCACGGCGCCAGCGCTGCGTGGGAGGCAGGGCGTAGCGGACGCCGCCGAAGTAGTGGCATAGGACCCGCGGAGCATTAGCGGAGCCGGAGCCAGGGTCCGGGGAGGGAGATCCATCGGAGGTAGAGGAGGATGAGGAGGGCACAGGGGAGGAAGAAGAGGACAGGGTGAGACCCTGGATCCATCCCCTGTGGGCGAGGTCCTTGAGGTAGGGCGATTTGACGATCGTATCCACCATATTGGATCTGTCTTTTCTTTTTTTTTCTTTTTTTCTTTTTGGTCCTGACTTCCAGTCTTGGTAATTGGTATTTTCTTGTTATCGATCTCGATCTCGATCTTCGATCCTGATCTTGATAGGGG
>Ga0207767_1000397_pt1 | contig 30061 bp, 24 predicted proteins | sample HigsolmetaGSP17D_FD_184845 | JGI IMG/M metagenome (GOLD analysis project Ga0207767, IMG submission 184845) | High solid enriched microbial communities from the Joint BioEnergy Institute, USA - SP1-7-D (SPAdes) | ecosystem: Engineered > Bioreactor > SSF (Solid state fermentation) > Aerobic >... | reverse complement strand
AACGCAACTCACGGCGGGTATATACATCGGAGCCACGTGGAATGTTGTACGTAGACAGGGCTTGAGGTAGGGGAGGGAGAGGGGGCCGAAAGACAGAGAGGGAACAGCATGGTCGAGAGAAACCGGACTGACACGGGAAAACTCCATCGCAAATAAGTCATCGTCGAGACCTCAATACGGCGGTGATGTAAGAGGGCGGCGCAACGCAGCAAGAAAAGATACAAAGGGATATACATCCAGGCGAAGCGGGTTCCCCATCCATCGCCCCGGCCAGCCGCGCGCGTGGACGGGGAGATTGCTCCTCGGATCCACCATGCCGCGCATTCAGCCTCGCCATTTGCGAAGAATGATACAGGATACACTGCCGCAGAACAGGAAAGGAGGTGATAGACGTGAAACGCGCCGAGATGCCACCTCTGGCCTAACCGACGGGCTGGTAGCCGCCCTTCTTCCTCCACTCGGTCTGCCAGTTCATCATCTCCGTTCGCTCCGTTTCGAACTTGTTCTCCTGGATGGTGTACTCCTTGCGGCCCAGGCGGCGCTGCTTGATGCAGCAGAAGGTGAGCAGGGCGATCCCGGAGGCGCCGACGCCGGCGATGGTGCAGTAGATGGCGGCCTTGGCGCCCGTGGAGAGTTCCGCCCATCTCTGGCTCAGCGACTTTGGTGGTGGCTTGGTGAGCTCCTCCTTGATCGTGGAGTTTCCCCTGGCATCACGTTAGCTGCTCAATTGGGCTAGGAGAACGGGGGGGGGCGGGGAAAGAACATACTGGACGATCTTGATGCTCTGCCAGCTTCCCGACATGTCACCGTAGACGTACTCCTTGCCGCTGGAAAAGTCCTGCACGCGGATCTTGCTCACGGTCATGGTGTACGGGACCCCGTTGTAGTCGATCTCACCGCCGGCCCATTCGATCGTGCCCTGCGGGTTCTTGGGATCGCCTCCGGGCCAGATGCCAATGCGGACGTTGCAGGGGGTCTGCGGGAAGTTCTTGCCGCCCACGGCGTCCTCGTAGTTCAGCGTGCGAACCAGCTTGCCGTCGACCCACCATTCCAGCTTCTCGTGCGTCCAGTAGGTGGTGTAGTTGTGGAAGCCATTGGTGGCGCCGCCCTCGACGTCGTGGAAGCCGGCACGGCCGTAGGTGGCATTGCCCTTGCCATAGTAGTTGGACTGGACACGGTCGGGGTCGGAGCCGATCCATTCCCAGTCGATCTCGTCCAGGTCGTCCGACTCGAGAACGACGCTGCTGACCACGCCGTGGCCGGGGGCGGCCTTGACGTGGGTCTCGACGATGCCGAAGAAGATGTAGAAGTTGGACTGGATGGTGGGCGAGTCGAGGCGCTCCAGGATGGTGAACTCGGCGCCCTCCTTGCCGTAGCCGACGTCGCCGTTGGTGATGGTCCAGATCTTGGTGTTGAGGGTGTTGGTTTCGTTGAAGGTCCAGGTGTAGTTGGTGCCCAGCGCCGGGTCGGGCGGACAGTCGGTCGTGTTCAGGGGGTTGCAGGCGGTCCAGGTCTGCGCGGTGACGGACGAGATGCCGGCCGCGAGAAGGCCGAGCAGCAAAAAGAACGACATGGTCTGCCCTATTTTCCGATGATATGATCGCGATACAGATGACTCTCGACGAGGAACGGTCCTCTGGGGGGGTCGTCAAGGAGCGGATGTGCGCAGGACGCACTTGGAGAGAAAAGAGCCCCCGCCGCACAGGGGGACCAGAGACACGAGAAGACGCAGTAATTCCAGTTATACTACTATATATAAAATAATAAATCAACCGCAGAAAGGAGTGACGGGGTAAAAAAAAAAAGAGAGAGAGACAGCGATGGGGTGTGGGAGCAAAGGGAAGGGCAGCGCACGGCGACGAGGGCACGGTGGTAAAGGGGGCCGCAGAGGGAAGGCGACGGCCATGAGGTACGCTAGGCGGCGTGTTCCTGGCGGCGGCGCTGACTGGCCGGTCCCTGCAGCGGCCCCTGGCCCAGACGCGCCGGCGGGACGCCGGGTCGTCCCGAGATCACGTGGGTCTGCGATCAGCACATCTACATCTGTATCTACATCTATATACTATACATATACATCTATGGATATATGCATATGTCTGGATACCGTGTATCACGAGATGGGCCTGCGGCACCGCTCACTTCTCTCTCTGATCGTTCTCCAGACCCTGCACCGCTTTGTTCGCCCGTTCTGACCTCCGTCCCCTGGTGCCCCCCGCCAACCCATGGTGAAACTAGCCTCGCGGGTTCCCCAGCGACTAGTGGCTGCGCCCGCGACGCCTCCTCGCCCTCCTACTCCCGACACGGCAGTCGGCAGCATCCTCGATGGGGCTGCGAGATCGCGGTGCTAAAAAGCGGTTCCTCCCACGATCGCGGCTCTCTATTTTTGTCTCGACGTCTCCGTCGACGACGGGGAATCTGATCGTATATCTCGACTTGCTAGCGAGTGCACCGCAAACAAGGTGTTTCTCGTGCGAGGGATTGGGGCGCGCCTGCGGTGCGCTGGGCCGCCGCTGGTTAGCTTATTAATAGCCGGAGCACGGGGCGGCCTCCGTTCTGCGGCTCGCTCCGCCGTGCTCTGAATCGGGTCTCTCTCTTTGTGCTCACTTGGGAATCCCACGCTCGCACACCTCCGCGCATCTGGCCTGTTGCAGGACTATTGCTGCTGCGGCCATCGACGCCAGCGTGGTGTGATCCCAAACAGGGACTCCAGGGATCACACACTATCGATCATGCGCCAGAGATGCTCCAACCCGCATGCGATGCAACTGCGGTTTTGTTCTTATCCGCAGCGCGCCTTTTCCCTTGTTGGGCGTTGCTCTGTCTCAAAGAAGCCTTACCGAGATCCGGAGTCGCGTCAAGCACGGCACACACTCCCGACGTCACATCGTCCATCAGTGGTCGGAGATAACCGCTCTACGGAGCGTCGATGAATCCCACGGCAGTTGTATGATGCCGATGGAAGAGAATTTCACCGGGTCCTGTTCCTGTAAGCAGACAGACGGCCCATCGTGGACAAGGCCCTGATCCAGTCCAATTCATCCCATCCACCGTCGGGGATGCGCCTGTTTCAGACTCCATATCATCCTGGACCAACTGCCCAACACGGTAGAGAGAACGTACACAGTTTGATGATATCATCGTCAGCCATATACAGCCGCAATTCGAAGATCATGCACGAACATTGACAAACTGGAGACCAGGTCCAATGGCCTGGAAAGGTCAGGACACTTGAGACCTTCAACAGCCCTCACCACACGATGGACTCGTTCAAAACCGGCGTCATATATCGTACTGGGATGTACAGAGTATTCTGGAAGTATTGCTGAAGTTACCTGCTCTTGCGTTTCACGCATCGTGCCTCGATCCGCATGACCCACACAGGAATGTGTGTTGCAGACATGCTCGATTGCGAACTTGCTCTTTCAACAAGCGATGTGCTGGAATCACCTTGCTTCCAGGACCAGACTCGGGCTCGAGCTTCAACAACTCAACTGGGATGGCTCTGCGCCGGTTTCCTCGCCTGATCGGATACAAAAATACCTTCTGCAGCTCAAACGACGGCTTCTCGACGGACAGCAACTGAGGACCCGCGTCTACGTCATAGGCCATCCCGGTGCTTACGTCTGTCGGGCCTCCGGAATGAGTCCCCAGCTCGGTCCGCCACCTGCCATGGGCCCCAGGCAAGGCCAACTCGGATAAGCCAGAATCAGACGATGAAAAGCATTCCGGCCGTTTTAGAGCCAAAGACATGCGTAAGAAGCCCGCGATCTCGCCGCCGGAGAGTGCGATCAGACAGGAGCTGGGTCATGGAGACGGCTTGGTGCGAGGCCGTCGCGAGGGTTGCTGGAGTCTAGTTTTGGCGAGGACCACCCAGAGCTGACCACACAGATCAAGGGCTGCTTGTCTGATCCATGAAACAAAGCTTGTTTGTTCCGGCCGGATGGATCAGCGACGTTCCACGGTAAGGCTCTCCAGAGTGGACGGCCCGGAAGCGAACCGCAGTCCCAACACCTTCGAGAAGAGGACTCGAGACTCGTCCCACGGTTCTGTTCTTGCAATTGCCTGTCCTTGTCTTTAAGATCTTTAATCCTCCCTGTTAGTCTAATGCCGCTTGCAGCCAAAGCAGACATATTGTGCACTCGAATGCTGCGGAGTCGGAGATGTGTGCTGCGACAACCAGGTCCGCAATATTCCACCACGCGATCTCACCCATGCATCGCACGTTATCCAACCGGAAACAAACAAGAAACTAGCATGTTATACAATCTCCCGGTAGGCGGAGGCGTTGCAGCTGACTGGCCTCATACCGTCCATCAGGCTTTGGCACATGCTTCGAAACATCCTTCTGCTCATCGCTCAGTCAAGGCCAAGTAGGACCGGATCACGAAGCATACGCACCTAGACCACTATTTCGCGCGACTCATCGACGCGGACAAGATATGCAGTTGTTCATGGCCTCTCTCCCAACTCTGAGGTGACTCAGGTAACTTGGGTGAATAAGCCAATGGATGGAGATCCATGCGACGCGCAGACTCCCTGAGAGACGATTGAAACAGAAGGTATCCGTCCAGCCAGGTCCCAGAGCCGCGAGATGCAATTTGAGCAAACAGCGTATTGCGTAAGTAGGTTTTCCATCTCGTGCCTGAGAACTTCCCGTTTCTCGCCTTCGTAACTAGAAAGATTCAAGAAAAAAAAATAGCAATATCCGGACGTGAATGTTTTAGATAAGATATAGTTGATAAAGGATGGACACAAATGCCCATCATACACATACTCACTCCTTCAAGAAATGGAATGCCCAAATAAATCATATGCATATTTATTATTTATATCAGATACGCCTGGACGATCAGGATATCATGATAAATGTTCTGCCTGCTTGCCGCGGAAGGTCTCCCAGTTCGCCCAGGCAAAGCAGACAAGGATGGAGAACCCGACAGCCAGGGTCATGGTAACGACGTGTGCGTCGTCGTTGGAGGCGTACTGTGTAGATTGCATGCCCGGACAGTTCCCGTCAGAACTGCAACTGGAACTGCTCCGTAAACCAACAAAAAGAATCGCATCTTGATCTTCGATGTGATGAGGATTAGCAGAGTGGACAGGAGTCAATCTGTTTGAGAATGAGAGTTTATGCTTGATTTGTGTTTTGTGGTCTTTTGTGAGGGGCTGTATTGTATGTACGTTAGAGTCGATATTTGTAACAATATTATTTATGATATATGGAAGCAGGACACTATTTTTCCCCTTTAATTATTTATTTATTATTTCTCTAATTCATGTATCTACTCCACTACACTATACTACTAGACGCAAGATCCACTAGCATATCTAAAAAAAAAAAAAAAAAAAAAAGGTTTTGTACCTTGCCATGGCTGTTGAGCTCCAGCACTTGCTACACGAGGCCACAAGTCCTCGCCCTACCTAGGCCGCTAAGCCCGATGCTAGGGCGGACCAGGCCGACCCTTATTCTCTACCTAACATATCTGCTGCGACTTATTACTAATTAAGCACTAGGTGACTATCTCCTACATATAATAACAATCTGAACTGCTAACCTTTTAGATACTAGGGTTTATCCATCTACTCAAGTTGGGGACCGTCCTACCTGCTCAACTTGATTGAAGTCTAGGCAACGCCCAAATCTAGCTAAGCGGCTTATGCACACAGCACGGGACATGCATGGGCTTGAAAAACATCTTAATTTTGAATTATGCGGTAAGAACTTTAAATTCACGTTGGTGTAACTACTTGAGCTAGAGGCTAGGCTTAGTTTCAGATACAGGATGGTCCGGCAGGTGGTGTTTCCAGTGCCGGACAAGTGCTCTTGGCTGGCCGGGGGGAGGGAATGGCTGTATCTGAACCGGGCTCATGTCACTCCACATGCGGGGAAATTGTGCGGGTACCTTGCACGCCGTTGACTTAATTGTATGCAAGATGTGGTAATAATAAAGCCACAGGATCTTCATACACCGCACTCCAATGGGGTTTATCCAATTCTGCCTGCGCCCCCAACCGCAGATATCAGCGGGAATACGGTCTTTCACACTCATTGCCTACCTACCGAAGCACTTGGTCGTGTTCCGTACGGTGATAGGCAGCCACTTATTTCTACTCTCGTCGGGACTGTTGTGATTTCTCCGTTGAACGACAAAATTTCGTGTGCATATTGTGCATTCAGGGGAACAGAATGATGAAAGTTGCTGTCATAACTGGTGGAGGTCAGTGGCAGGATACATCCGAACAGACAGGAGTCTATCAACTAACATGTAGAGAGTCTCAGCCAGTGGAATGGGCCTTGCCGTGGCAAAAGCTTTGGCTGAACGTGGAAGCTGGAATTTACACCTCCTCGACATCAACGAGGAACGCGGTATCCAAGCAGCCAAGGAACTTCCCAACGCCACCTTCCACAAAACAGATGCAACCCAGTATTGCTCTCTCGCGACAACCTTCAAGGGTCTTCACCACCAGCGGCGGTCGACTCGACTTCGTCTTCGCCAATGCGGGCGTGATCGAGAGGAAGAACTTCTATGCAAGACATCCCGAAGGCTCGGAGCCGCCTCCCGAGCTGGATCAGCTGAGTGTCGATGTGGATCTGAAAGGCGTGATCGCGGCAAGCTATCTTGCTCTGCACTATTTCCGCCAGTCGCCAGGAAAGGGCCAAGGAACCAGCTTGGTAATGACCGCCAGCTGCGGCGGTCTCTACCCGTCTTTCTACTCGCCGCTATACTCAGCTGCCAGACGTGAGTCTGTCCCTGACGTATCACGAACTCAGGTAATGTTTCCTAATGTTATATATATATATATAGATATGTATGTATGTATGTATGTATGTATGTATATATAGATGGCGTCGTCGGTTTCATGCGCTCCGTCGCCAGCAACTTCCGCCTAGACGGCATCCGCGCCAACGCCATATGCCCGACCATTGTGCGGACGAATCCGCTCGACGAAGATGGCCGGGCGAATTTCCCTCAGAACCGATTTATACCTGTTGAGACGGTCGCCAAGGTGGTTCTACTTCTGATTGACGGTGATGATATGGTCGACGCCAACGGGAAAGAAGTGCCTGGACCGGAAACATATGGCCTTGCGGTGGAGATGAGCGGCGAGAAGTACTACTTCAGAGAGCCGCCTGAGTTCTGTGACGACGAGATGAGGGAGGTCATGGCGGCGACTGTGTTGGAAAACCAGGTCGGAGCTGTTTTGACTAGCCAGGTTGCTTGTATCTATCAGTTCCACGTTATAGCTGGAATACAAAGAACAGCTTCACATCCTTCCTTGCTGTTTTGTGATATGTAAGTATTGTACATCCATTCAAAAGGTACGAATTGCGTGAGTCATGAATAGAATTCGCATTGTCGATCCACAATAGTTGCTCCTTTTGAGAACGTGCTAAATTTGTGAAGATGAATGCGAGTATTTCCCGGCGTTTTATCTGATATGATTAGAAATACACTTATTTCTGTGATGACAGAAATCGAGGACTAGCGTCTTCGGGAAAGACTCTTATCACTACCCCGTCCCAGTGCTATCCAGTTATCCATGCTGTGCCGCTCAACCCAGTTGTTTCACCTCAAGCAGGCTATTGCGCTCTTGGTAATCAATGCCGACACTACCCCTCCTCAAGTCTCACGCTTCAATGCTTGGAATGCATAATTAGTGGGGTACTTGAAGCCCTTCAACGGGGGGAATTTATGGAGAGCATACCCGACACCACTTAGCTACTGCCCCGCCAAGTAAACTGCCTCATAGCGTTGGTCGACGCGTTGCATGATTCGACTTCGTGGGGCGTGACACAACATTTATATGGGCAATCCACACTTCTATTCGCAAAGATATTGACTCTCCCTGGCGCAAAACTGGACAATTCCTCTTTTCTCAGTATCTTATTTCATTCTTTTTTTCTTCTCTTTATTTTGCGTGAAGCTGCACGCATTCATACCACCTAAGACATGGCGGAGCCTCGAGGTCGAGTGGCCATCGTAACAGGCGCAACGGTTAGCTCTGACCTACATCGGAAAAAAAAAAAACAAGTTGCAAAGGAAGTCCGACTAACAAAAACCCACTAAAGTCCGGCATTGGCATGCCTCGCAAAAGATCTCTACGCGCGTGGCTGGAAGGTCGCATGTGTGGGCCGCCGCAAGGAACCCGGCGAAGAGCTCGTGAAGAGCCTAGGCGAGAATGCGCGCTTCTTCCAAGCAGACGTCGGAGACTACCAGAGCCAGGCGAACATGTTCCGAGAGGTGTACAAGACCTGGGGCCGCATTGATGCGCTGTGCGCGAATGCCGGGATCGTGGACAAGAGCTCCGTCTATATCTTCAACTGGCGTGGCAAGGATGTGGATGATATCCCTCCGGAACCCGATCTATCGTGTACCGATATCGACTACAAAGGTGTGATCTACGGGACGGTGCTGGCAACGCACTTTATGAGGCACAATAATCCTCCAGGTGGGAAGATTGTCGTCACCGGTAGCATCGGCGGAATCTTTCCACACAGGTCATATCCTGAATACTGCGGTGCTAAAGCTGCTGTGATACAATTCATCAGAGGCGTTGCACCGCTTCTGAAAATGAAGGAAAATGTACTGATTAACTGTGTACTCCCTGGGATTGTTGCTACCCCAATTGTCCCGCCGGAGATGATTGCAGCCGTGTCGCCGGAATGGTAGGTTACTTTCTTTTCCCTCCCCTTCCTATTTAAGGTCAGCGTCGCATGATTTTTTAGCACAACGTCCTATTAGTAAAAAAAATGATTGACTGAAATGCCTTGATAGTATTACTCCGGTCAAGACAGTCTTGGAAGCTTACAACAAATTCCTGGAAGATACCACTGGGATGGCAGGTGAAGCTCTCGAATGCTCCGCAGACAAATTGATCTTCTACAACCTGCCTGACATGGGAAATGGGCACGTCACCAGGCGCGCGGTAACCGTGTGGGAGCCGCTTTTTAGGATGATGCATGGAGTGGATTCACAACTGCCAGATGCCATTCCATGATCTGTCTATGAGGGTTCCAGAGGGTCGAAAAGACATGTGAGATGTAGATGTCTCTTGGGAATGAGACTTGTAAACTTTCGAAGTTACTCGATTATTAACAAGAAAACCGAAGATTTTCGCATGGCAGAGAAGCGCAGGAAACATCTGCAGTATCAGCTGAACAGCTCGTTTAAGACAACCACAATCACCTCGGGGTCACCATACACCCTACGGGTCGAGAAGACTCAGAAAGACAACCAAGATAAATACAAGGCGTGGAAAGAAAGGGCGCAAACAGCCAAGACCAGACTGGTCTCATTGGCTCAAGAGGCCCCCTGGTTGAGGTTATCGGAGAGCAAGCTTATCGAGGATTCTTAGAGCATGAAATTTTCCAGGGGCCTCCGCCGACAGCCGGCTCGTCAGCGAACCAGCAGGACCCAACAGTATCGATCCTGCTCGCGCACCAGATCCGGTTTCCTCTGCTGCTAAGTACCGCGGAGCGTCCGAACGGTTCCGGATCCTCGACTATTCCGCAGAAGCGAGTATTCATTGATCTCACCTAACGACAGACGAAAAGCGGGTCAATCCACCCGCTGTCGAGTGGGTCTTCGACACTTGTTGCACATATACATACAATATAATATTTATATCAAAGGGGCTCGTGTCCTGTGGTGGTTCCTGTCAAGTTTTTTGGAATTGTGACGTTAGATCTTGGAAGTGCACCATGAACCCTGTATGAAATAGGTACTGTGTCTTATGACCGATAATTCTACGATCGCAATTTCAAGCAATCCTTTCTTTCTTTCTATCTGTTTGAGATATTATGCATTGCTTTTGGATGGTGGTACGAACGATCTCTTCAAATTTTGTACGGTTACCCACCTATTTCATTTCGTCTTGGGTCCCCCAACCTTGTGGCTTATCGTCTTGCCTACATGATCGAAGAATAACACTTTTTTCCGGTACGTGGTATGGACATTATAATAATCATTTGCAGTAGTTATTTTCGTTGTCAACACCTTCTGTGCACCGGCATGATTGGTGCACAAGCAAAGGAAAGCTTCTATCTATACTACGCATTTCGATTCAGCCGTTCGGTTTTTCTCTCTCCTCCTACACTACACGCCTTTGGTTACTAACTACAGCGTATAATGCCCCGGTGAAGGCGGCACCTCTCCCGTCTCCCAGATCTTCATCTCGGGCCCCAGCTCAAACTCAATCGTGCCCCCCTCGACCATGACATCCTTGTGCTCGAACCAGTTCTTCGTCCACGGCCGCCCGTTGATCTTGACGCTCTGCACGTAGTAGCTCTCGGGTCCCCGGTCCAGGCCCGTGGCAGTGATCCGGAGCGTCTTGTCGCCGTTGATGGTCATGTTGAGGTCCGGGAACCAGGGCGAGGAGAGCAGGTAGACGGGCTGCGTGACGACCGGGTAGATGCCGAGCATGTTCCAGAGGAGCCAGGAGTTCATGGCGCCGGCGTCGCTGTTGCCGGGGACGCCGTAGGGGGCGTCTTTGAAGCTTTATGTTTTTCACCGTCAGTCTCTGGTTCTGTTTGCTGCTTTGTCTTAATGGGTTCTGGCTTACTATCGTAAGGCGAGGCTGCGGCTGCGTTGGACGCTCTTCGCTTGCTTGTTGATGTAATTATATAGATAGGGTGTTGCAAAGTCCGGCTCGTTTCTGGAAAGAAATGATTTAGTACAATGTTTTCTTGCAGGAAGAGGGAGATTCCACTCACCCGATATTCATGAGAGTGGTTATTCCAGCTCCATTGGGTCCCAGGCTTTGCCGGCTCATGTTCGGTTTGAACTATGGTAAGTTGTTAGACGGCTGGTACCAGGAAGCGTTATACTAGAGGGTATTATACCATTAGGTCCAGACGACGTTCAAACGTTTCTGGTCCTCCCATAAACTGGACTAGAGTCTCCATGTCATGGGGAACCACAAACGAGTATTCTTTTTTCCACGCAAGTCAGCAGAATCAAGAGAGAGCTGTGAATGATAAACTCACCCCATGGAACAGCCTCATAGGAGTAGTCCATCCACTCGCATCCATAACAAATCAACGGATCGTAGTGACTCGTGTTAAACTGACCGTTTGAGAACTTCGGCGCAAGGAAGCCTGTAAAGTTCAAACTGGTCACGTTGTGATCCCAGATGCGCTGCCAGCCAGCGGAGCGCTTCAGGTATTTCTGCTGGTCCTCCGGCATCACTCCCGCCGCCACCTGGCTGAGCGCAAAATCATTGAGACTGTACTCGACCGTTCTGGAGATGCAGCGGGTGTTTCGGTCTTGCGAGACGTAGCCAAGCTCGAGCCAATCAGCCAGTGCACCTCTGCCCTCTTTCGTACTGGCTGTGTAGTCGGTCGGGTCATATGTATTGTATGGCACGACCTCTGCGTCTTTCTTCATCGCAGCGTAACCATCTGTCCAATTGATTGCTCCACGCAGACCCTTCACATAGGCATCGGCCAGGACGTTGTCTGCATTTGAGCCGCCCTGAACAAGTCCATTCCAATTTCCAGAACGTCCATCCGGTAAATAGCCCTCCTGTCTGTATAGATACATTTTAGAATTGTCTTCCTCTAGCAGATCAAGCATTGCTTACCTCCAAATATCGATAAGACCCCGGATCATCGACTCGTAGTACGTGGGCTGCACCAGGTGGTAGAAACTGACGGTGCAACGGAAAATATCCCCTTTAACAAAGTCAGAATCTAAAAAAAACCCAGAATATAGAGAGTTGACTGACACATAGTGTAGAAGTCATCCCAGTACGGTTCGTCCGACTCCCAAAGTGGATTCTCGCCTGTCCGATCAGAAGGCATGAGGTGCATAAAGTACAGCGAGCTGTACAATAGCCTCACGTGTGTCATATTTGCAGAGTCATCAATGGGAACCCGGATCTTGCTGAACACATCCTCGTTCCATTCCTTCACAGCGGCAGCGACCGTGTCGTTCAGATTCCATGATGGGATCTCCGAATTCTTGTAAGCGCGAGCCTTTTCGACTGAGATGAAGGAAATTCCGACCCGCGAGCTGACCTGCGCGGCTGGACCGTCATCCCAAGTAAAAAGGGCGCCGACACGATCGTTCATTGGTCCAGAGGTCGCCTTGAACACATTTCCATACACAGGTTCAATTGTTCCGCCATTGGCCAAATTGTGATATCGGGGAATGTGATCCGTGTTTGCTCCAGAAAATACCTGGGCCCTGCTAGGCGCCTTGGAGAACTCCCCGCAGAAATAGACAGTGTACGGTGCACCTGATTTGCCGGTGAGCAGGAATCACCCTATCGAAGGCCACTTGACGCACCATTGTTCCAGCCGCCTATGAAGGTCCCGTATCCCGTATAAGTTTTGCCGTCATCTTCGAGTTCAATCTCGCCACCAACATAGAACTGAGGACTCGTATCACTTGGGGATGCAGGCAGGTACTTGAATCCGGTAAGTTCTACCTTTCCTTCCATCACTTCAGCAGTAAACTTACATGAGAAACGTCGACAAGAACGTGTTTCCCGCCATCTGGGAACGAGTACTGAATGATTCCAGCGTGTCTGGACGCTGAAAGTTCGACTGTTACTCCGTTCAGCAGTCGGGTCTTGAAGTAACCCACGCTGGCTTCGTCTTTCCCAACCTATACCTTGTCAGCTCAACTCAAACTTGAGGAATTTACAGTCGCATCTCACCCTAGGCTGACTGTACGTGAGATTGTCAAGAATGTTCACAGGAGGATCGACCGACGTGAGAGGCATCTGCGGAATAATACCATATTTGGGCGCGCCTCCAGTACCGCTCTCATGCATCATACCTGGAGACGATGTTCAGAGGAGCTCATCCATAAACTGGGAGAGAGGCATACTAATCGCAGTAACATTACCATCGGGAGTCCAACCGCCATTGAGAGTTGCGGTGGTCCAGTTGGCAGCAGTAGTGTCTATCCCAACCTTGACCACGCCAAAGGGGCGCGCACCGCCGATGAAAATGTCACCTCCGCCATAAGCTTGCCCGGGAAAAGGACCTTCAGACCCGATGAATGGATTCACGTATTGAGAGTAATCTACCTGGGCCGCTCCTCCTGCCGCAGAGGCAAGGACCCCGATAATGACCGAGAACGAAGTATGGAAACGCATGACTTGCGCAAGGCTTCAGAGCTTTCGCTGCCCCATGCCCACAGGAGCAGAAGAGCTACCTCACGGCTGTCATTGGCGTCCCTTTTAAAGCCTCCCCTCCCGGTGGTCTCAATATGAGCGGCAACGACGTGCATGGTGCTGTGAACGATGACATCGGCATCCCTGCGTTCGAGAGGCGGGGAAGGCTTTAGCACCGCAAGGGTCCTTACCCCGCATCCATGTGTTCGGCATAATCCTAAGCAGAATAGTGGACTGGCAATAATGGAAATGGACAAAAGACGAAGTGAACATGGATAGCATTAGGATCAGCGCTAGGATGCGGGTGGCAGAGAGCCAAGCGGGGGGGGGGCCTTGTTGATATCACCCCGGAAGATGCTCCGAACAAACCCAAGCTCAGACAGAGGACAACTTTACAATTCGATATCAAAGAAAGATAATATCAGGCTCGAGGTGAGAGGGAAAAGAGGATAAATATGATCGAGCAGATAACCCTTGAGAAGACCAGATTAGAGCTAAGCTCAATGATATCATGTGTCATAATGCAGTGCTTTCCTCGTGGCGATCGAAGACCCTTTGCCTCATCAACGCTTCTGTTACATCTCGACGAATGCGGGGAGCAGACGCCGTGCCATTTTGTATCGTCTGATCCTAGCCAGTAGACTTGAAAAGCCGAGGTCAAAGATGCAAAGGCCCATGCTTTGCAGATCATCCACCTAGAAGGCAAAAACATCCGATAGGATACGTCTTGTTCACGGACAGCAAGCATGAATAATAAATAACATTTAACAGAGCCTTTCAGAAGAAAATATAGGAGCTCAAAGAACTCTTGTTCGTCCTATAATACCCATGTCGATCGCCTCTGAACGGCACAGATGATCCATGGAAATCCGGAGGGCGCAAGAGAACAGGTTGGAACTCCATCAGTGGCGTTGATATTCCGCGTCGCTCGTTTGCACAATAAACTGGCATCTGGCATCACTTCCTGTCAATGTCTTTAGTTCACGAATATGAGCCGCAATGTACGGGGTGTTTGTTATTGCTCCCCGGCGAAACTTCACAAACCCCGCGGCGGCCCCGCAGAACAGCCTGCATGTCCACCGCTGGTTACCTGAGATATGCTCCGACAGAAATGTCTCCGAAGGCCTTTTTTTTAAAAAAAAAAAAAAAAAAAAAAAAAAAAAAAAAAAAAAAAAAAAAAAAAAAAAAGCAATGGCTTGTCTGTGTGACTTCAATCATATGTTAATGCCGCTAACCAAGGTCACAGATTAACCACGTTCCTATACTGTGTGCTGACTATCGGCTTAATATATCGACAATGCTCTCCGGCTCGATTTCTAGCCTTGAAAAAGAACGGCACCAGATAGTGAAATGATAGAATGCAATAACAAAAGGCATGCATAGATCAACCTGTTCATTAACCCCGTGACTCCAACGTAAACGTAAAGTACGTAACTACCCAATCCACCCGCTATTGGCATAACGTAACTCATCGTAATCATCAGACGTATCCAAGCCACCGAAACCCCGCATTCGTTACATCCCATAAAGCACTGATCCCTATATTCATCATAAAGAAACAACATCGACATGCACACAGATCATCATCGCCCGGTGATGTAGTCACGGTTCTCAATCGTGACACTCTTGGTCATATGGTTGACCTTGTATACACCGACAAGTCGAGATGCAAGCTCAAACTGTTGGAACGATTGTTAGCTGCTATCTCTAAGCAGAAATGCGTCGAGAGGCCTTACCATATTGTTTCTCAATGAGATAACAATAAACTGTGCGTTCTTCGTCCTCTCCTTAATATACGAAGCGACAATGGAGACCTAGGACACAAGATATTAGCCGGACGTCGCTTGCCGTTAGCTCTAAGCATTAGATGTATACTCACATTTCTGAAGTCCAGAGCGGCATCAATTTCGTCCATGACGTAAAGAGGTGTTGGCTTGTAGTGATGCAAGGCGAACACGAGCGCCAAGCTGGACAGCGTCTTTTCACCTCCAGAAAGGTTGCTGATATTCTTCCAGCTCTTCTTCGGAGGCATAACGGAAAACAGGATGCCTTCGGAGAACGGGTCCAAGGAATCGACAAGTTCGAGCTCCGCATTGCCGCCCATCGTGATCATCTGGTACATTTCCTTTAGACGCAGGGAGATAATGCTGAATCCCTCCATGAACCCATTCAACCGGGCTGAGCGCAGGCTGTCAAGGCGAGCTTTGGCGTTATCACGAGCTGCCAGCGCCTGGGCCAAGTCGGCAGAACGCGATTCATGCTCAGCCGCACGGCGGCGATATTCTTCAATGACTGACAGATCAACAGAAGCGTTCTGGGTCTTTTCCTCAAGAGCAGCAATGACAGCTTTCAAGGACTCTTTGTTCATCTCCGCGAGTTCGTCTCTGGTGTAAGTCTGAAGCTCAGCAGGCTGCTGCTCCTCACCGAGGTCGCTGATGTTCTGTAAAGTGAGTTTGGAGAGCTTCTCCTGCCAGTATCGGCTTCTCTTTTGGTTCTCAGCCAACACCTTTTGATTCTCCTCCAGCTTGTTACGCATCTCGATCTCTGCAGCCCGAGTTTCGTTCAACTCAGCGATCTTCTCATCGAGCTCTGCTTTAAGAGCTTTAAGCTCGCCCTTCTTCGTTTCGAGAGCTTCCTGGGCCTCTTCCGCCTTGCGCTTGGACCCTGACGCATCGCTTGCTTGGTTCTTGATGTCGTTATTCAGCTTCTCAAGTTCCTCAGCGACGTGCGCAAGCTCCTGCTCTGCATCCGCACGAGCATTCTCATGCTTGATGATCGCTTTCTCATTCTTGGACTTTGCAACCTCCGCGTTAGAGACCTCCTCGGCAAGCAAGCTGATCTGTTCCTTGAGACCATCAACCTTGGCCTTCTGACTCCTCAGCCTAACGCCGCCTACTTCCATAATCTTATCCTGGAGCGACTGGATCTCCTCCTCGACTCCAGCCATCTCGGCCCGGAGTTTCTCAATTTCCTTCTCCAGGGATGCGATTTGCTTCTCGAGGGCTGCAGCTCGGTTATCATCTGCCTTGGATGGCTTGTGTTCAGCGCTCAATTCTTTCACTCGTCGCTGCGCGTCTACAAGGCTGCGTTTTCCGCTTTCGATTTCGATCAGGATCTTCTGGATCTTTGTCTCCAGTCGGGGAATCTCGTCCGACTTCTCTCTGATCAATGACTCCAACTGCCGCTGTTTCTCTTGAAAGGCCAGAAGTTTCTTCTCCATCTCATCGCGATCATTCTCGAGCTTTGCTACTTGCTCTTTAGATGTCTCGGCGACCTGCTTGGAGGACATTCCCCCTCTTGCCACGCGGGTACCACCACCACTCATTGTTCCGGACGTATCGATTAGGTGTCCCTCGAGCGTGACCACTCTCCATCGTCTAGCACCGTACGCAATTCTATTCGCTTGCTCCAAGTCCTTAGCCACCAGCGTGTCGCGCAGGACGCTATAGAATGCTGGTGCAAATTTCGGGTCTTTTGGCTTGACCAAGTCGAACAGCCGTGGAACACTCTCAGGCGTGTAGATCGAGGACATATCCCTCCGGGGAAGACGGTCCAGTAGGATGAAGTTGGCTCTACCGAGGTTATTCTTTCGAAGATAGTCGATGCACTGCTGACCAACCTCAACAGAGTCGACGACCATATTATCAAGACCCGGGCAGGCGGTTGTGATCGCGACATCGTACTTCTCATCGATGGTCCCAAGGTCACCAAGTCTGCCGTGGAATCCGTCAATACGGCCAGATTCCTTGAGGCGCATCAGTCCAGTCAAGACGCTTCCCCTGTTCTGGGTACTAGCGAGGCTGGCTCTTGCTTCATCCGCTTTCTGTCGAGCACTAGAGACTTTCGATCGTAACTCTGGCTCCTTCTGCGCCAACTTCTGCAACTCGCTCTTGAGCGTTGTAACCTCATTCTCGAGGTTTGCTTTCTGAGCTCGCCGTTCCTCGAGCTCGGCTTCCTTAGCCGACAGCGACTCCTCAATTGAAGCGACCTTGGACTGCGCTTCCTCCAGCGCGACAGCACCCGCATTGCTCTTCTCACGTAGAATGTCGAGTTCACTCTGCGCCACAGCGACAGCGGAGAGCTTCTCGTTGATCTTCTCATTCCACGGCTCAAGAGACTTTTGCTTCGCTGCAATCTGATCCGAAAGGCCTTGAGTCTTACCTTTGAGCCCTTCACGAATAGATGCCAGCTCCTCCTCTTCGGCTTTCATCTCCTTCTCGAGCTTCGCAATCTCAGCTGTCTTCTTTTCAATGTCATAAGTATGCTTTTCCACAAGGCTAGAGCACTCCGAAGCGGCTAGGCGACTTGACTGCATGGCCTTTTCCAACTTCTTCTGCTTTCCAAGCAAGAACTTCCTCTTCTCCTCTAATTTGACTGACTCTTTATCATATTTCGCCATCTCCTTGATCATTGCCTGCGTCGCCTTCTCCATATCCTCATATTCCTTCAGGCCGCGTTTGTATGCCTTCTCAAGTTCCTTGATCCCTGACTCACTACCTTCGTGTTTCTCGAGCTCCAGATTCAACAATTCCTGCATCTGCAGAATTGCTTCCTCGGTAACTCTTATGTTATCTTCACACTCGGCCAGGTAAATCTGATAAAGCGCAGACTGCTTCTGGACAAGCTCATTCTCATCTCTAATATACTCCAGGGCTTTATTTTTCTTGTCTTCCAGGGCGTTCTTTTCCTTTTCCACATGCTGAACACGGTTATTCTTCTCAACGCAAACCTCGTTCAATTGCTCGACTTCAGCGGCGGCCTCTTCGATCGGAACCTTGTATTTTGACGTTCCAATAATATCTTCAAGATATTCTAAGAGTCCGTCCTCATGTTCGTTTGTAGCTTTCGGCTTCATCTGCGCAATTGACTCAACTTCACCTTGCAGGATCAAGAAACGCTTGTGGTCGAGGTCGATTCCACGCTCTCGTAATAAGGTCGTCACGGCCGTGAAGTTCGTCTCTTTGCCGTTCATGTAGTACTTGCTGGTGTTGTTCTTAAACGCTCTCCGTGAAATGACCAGTTTGGAATCTGGGACTACCTCGTGTGCTCCTCCTGGAAGATCGATGATCTCTTGAAAGTGAACTTCAACCTCACAGAAGGGCAGGTCAGGGAAATTAGCAGAATTGTGAATCAGGGCAGATATTTTCCCTTGCCGCATTTTGCTGGCTCGGAATCCGAATACAAACAGTAAAGAGTCAATAACATTTGATTTGCCGGACCCATTCGGTCCAACAATTGAGGAGAAAGAGACATGAAAAGGTCCAACGACTTGTCTCCCTGCGTAACTCTTAAAATTCGTAAGCACCAGATGGGTTATCACCATTCGCGGCTTTGGCCCCGTGGGCTCCTCCATCGCTGGAGGCGCGAGGGATCGTTGTTTGGCAAGGATATCCATGGGCTTCTCCAACACCGATGACATCGGGTTAACGATCGATATCTGTGATTTCGGCTCTTCCGCCGGTCTCGGGGGCGTCTGGTTTACCGCAGACTCGGTGATATCGGCAAGCGGCGTCGAACTCTCTCTCTGCGATTGGGGTCGGGGTACCGGCTCCGGCGACGCTGAAGGTTCTGGGGTAGGAAGTGAGGACTGTTCCGGAACGGGCGTAGCTGATGCACGATTCTTACGGGGATGGCCCATACTTTTCCTCTTGCGAGCTGCTGCTGCCACGTTCTTCGATGGCGATTCAGGCTCTTCCTCTATGGTCGCAATTGTGCTGCCCTCTTCGCCATCGCGAAGCTGCGAGACATCCAAATTATCCCCCGTCTTTGATCGTCGTCCTCGCCGTGACGGGCGCGCGGAACTCGGGCTAGGTACATCGGCTGTGGTGCTCCTCCTTGAAGACCTCCTAGGAGGGTTCTTCTTCGCAACGGGGGTGTACTCTTCTTCATCGTCATCGTCGTCGTTGGTCTGGTTGGAAGGCGTGGGCGTGACATTTCCGGGGTCTTCCTCCTCGGAGGTTTCCACGACATAGCTCTTTCGAGCGGCAGAGCGCCGGGTTGGCCTGCCCTTTGCTATAGATGCCATTATGGTGCGATTGCGACTCCCGGAGGGGGTATATACATGAAGCTGGAAAGACGATTGTTTGCCCGTCCCGCGCCTGTTGCTGTGTTTTGCTCCACCACACGTGGGATGGCGGGCGGGCTGTTTACCTTCCCTCCCGAACAGGAAAGGTGTTGTTTTCTACCCGCTGCACGTGTCTGTGCCCACACTGACCGCCTGGCTTACATCAGCAGGTCGTATCGTACCGTAAACCTGTAATAATTATCGAGCTTCGCCGGACCTTGCGACCAGCGACGACAGGGAAGATAAACACAGCTCCGTCTCTTCGGACGATCTTCTTTTCTCGTCGGTCAAAATGGCTCAATGGGAGGACTTCAACACGACATTCTACTTTAACAAGGACTTTGCGTATGATGGAAAGGTCGTGGAGCAGATCATCGCAAACCGTCGCGCTCTGGAAAATCAGCTCTTCGTCGATCGACTGCTAGGACTCCTGGGCGTCAAAGCAGGTATTGTTCGCTGACCCTTGCTGAAAATGGCAATTCTAAATATTCTATACTCCAGTTACGAAGTTGTATCCTCCAAAGTCCAATCATGACCTCCGAGACCTATACAACCAGGTCGTTTCCTCCACCTTTCCAACCCATCAGAAACAGGCGTTGATATATTACATCCTAAGAGATTGCCGCAACCCCAGCGATGCTGCGACGCAATTTGCTCGTCGATACTATCTGCCCGAAAAGTACAAGTTGTTCATAGACGGTCTCTGGCATTTGGATCGATTGGAGTTTCGGGTGCGTGCTTTCCTCTCCTATCAATCGTTCGTTTCTAACTCCGACCGAATTCAGCGAGCTCTAGAATATCTCACCGAACCGTCCCTCATTCCAACCTTTCCAGACGAGATCCTCTATGTCCTTACTCTCACTCATCTTCCGAAGCATGATGACAGCCTTGCCATGTCATACTATCACACCGTCTCCCCGCCTCTCGCGTCCGAAAAAGTCCAGAAGGCTTTCTTCGAAGTACTTTGCCGTGCAAGTATAACGGAGGCATTCTATTTTGCCAGAAAGAATGATGAAATTCGCCGCCGTAGATACCTTGAGCAGCTGGTCGTGTTCGTACACAGCAGCAGCGCCGGTCAGATTCGAGGCGAGCGGGCGATGGAGCTCGTCAACCTTCCCTTCGACGAAGAAGAAGAGAAGTGGTTTGAGGACTGCCTGCTTCACGGCGCGGCCAAAACACTTCACGGAGCCAAGGACACGGTTTTGATGCGACGCCTCGCGACTGGAAAGCTAAAGGATCTTTCTGCAGATGTAGAGTCGCTGGGAGGCAAGAAAATAGATGGACTGAACTGGGACGATCTGAGACAGAGCATGAGTAAACACACGCAACTCATGTCTGCGCCCGGAAGCAGTGTACAGCTTCCTTGAGAAGCAACCATTTCAGGCGTCTGGCCATCGTGTGGGTCTACGCAGTCAGGACGGGAAACGGAGTTATGGGTTGGTGTTCTAGTCGGTTTCTGTGCTATCGTTCTCTTGCATAACGATTGTTTTGGGATGATACCGTTTCAAATCCGTACTGGAGTCGAGGCAGTCCTCGGGAATTATCATGGGTCGGATAAATCGGGATCAGTCTGCGTTGCAGAATTGTGATAAATTTGACCTTAGATTTCTCAAGTATAGTTTATTGAATTTTGTAAGAATAATGCACAAAGTAGCTCTACAGCCCATCATTTTCGAGCAGTGTTAGCCTTGAAGGATGGTGGCAGTTCTGGTCGGCGGAAGTCAAATGTTCATATGGTTCAAGGGTCGATTTGAACTCCGCCGCTCCCTGCCATCGGCAGAAAATAACCATCGGGGCGGCAAACCTCAACTACCTCTAAGAACGCATCCTTCATTCAACGCCAGAATAGGAGAACCATCTACCCGGTCAGCCTCTTTAACTGCTGCACTTTTTAAGCTGCTACCCTAAACTATTTATCGTGCAGCACGTGCTCGTATCGGCATTCTCGAAAGCTGACCGTGGTGATGGGCCGCGCCCAGTGAATCGCGAGTGACGCGACTTCAGGCCCAGATCTTTCAGGGAGATAAGCTGAAGCGCGCTTATCTCAGACAACCCTAACAGATAGCCGCTAAACACCGACGATATGGTCGTTTGCACATATTTCCAGCAAGGTCGCTGCAAGTTCGGAGGTACAGTCCTCCCCGGAATCTCAGATCCATTGCGATACCGCCTTCGACGCGTAACTGACCTTCATCCAGACCGGTGCAAATTTGAACACCCAGGCCATGTTACTCTTGGGTCCGGAAATCGTTTTGGCGTCCTTTCTGGTAGTAGCTCATCCGGAGGCTTTGGAGGTATGTCTTTTTATCTGCTGTTTTCCGCCCACCTGCCACCCTTTTAACTACCCAGTCCGCGCTAGTGTATGTTGCCTGTGAATGGAACAAGTGAATGAGCATTGTCCCTATTGTACCCTATTTTGGCTGCAATATGTCTGCCTTTACATCGAGATTTCACAGTCTGCATCCCTTCCATTTGCCTCGACTTCATTTTTTTTCTATTTGTTTCATTATCCGCGACCTAGGAGCCTTTGCACTGTTTCTATGATTCTCTTTCCATCTCGTTTCTCTACAAAAAAATGCTCCATACCGTGATCATTGACCCGAGATATTGGAAAAAGGTCGTCAAACGCCGCAAAAAGCTCCACAGCAGAAGTAAGCCCTTTGCGCTGTTACTTGTTATATTCAGGTGTTGACAATTCTGCAGCAACTATGGGGTGACAGCAATCGACATCAAGAACGATCTCACTCCTGGCAAGGGACGACCCGAATGGATCTTCTCAGCCTATGCGCCGGGGCGAAATGCCCCTGTCCAGCTCTTTGGAGGCCCACAGCGTGAGCTCAGCTTCGAAGAGATGCGGCTACGTCATTACGAGGCGGCAGCAGCGGGACGTCCAGAACAGGCGGTTCAGGAAGCCCAAAACCTCTATGCTGAGTGTTTGAAACAAATGGACGCTGCCTTAAATGACCTCGATGGGGCTGTCAAGTACATCTTGGACGGGGAGAACCAGCACCCCAATCGGAATGATATTGTAGAGGGTAGGACTGGGACTGGATTCGGTCAGGGAACATCAACGTTTGGTCAGCCTAGTTTATTCGGCAAACCATCTACGCCTTCCCAAACTCCTGCATTTGGCCAGCCTTCACCTTTAGGCGGCGCTCAGTCCGCTTTTGGCAAACCTTCGTTCGGACAGCCAGCGTTCGGTCAACCATCACCCCTCGGGCAGAAGCCTGTCTTCGGGCAACCAACTGCCCTGGGCCAAGGCACTCAGGGCTCTACATTCGGACAGCCTTCGGCGTTGGGCACTCAAACTGCATTTGGGAAACCTTCGTTCGGACAGCCAGCCTTTGGACAACCATCTTTCGGGCAGCCCTCGACCCCGGGGACATCGGTGTTTGGAAAGCCAAGCACCATATCCCCATTTGGCCAGGCTCAGAGCACCTCAGGCTTCGGTCAACCGTCAGGAGGGACGACAGGCTTCGGTCAGCCTTCCGGCCAGACAACGGCTTCACCATTTGGCAAGCCTTCGACAACTACCGGCTTCGGCCAACCGTCGGCGACTACAACCGGCGGCTTTGGTCAGCCTGCGCAGGCTACTTCTCCATTTGCTCAACTCCAGCAGAAGACTACAGGGCCGTTTGGCCAACCATCTCCGTTTGGGACGACTACTCAACAACAAACTACAGCCTCGCCTTTCGGTAAACCCGAAACAACAGCTTCTCCTTTTGCGAAACCGGAGACGACCGTTTCTCCCTTTGGCAAACCGTCCGTGACCACTGAAGCTGCGCCTCAAACCCCTGCCGCTACAGCAACAGTTGGTCTCGGACCCAAGCCGAAGATTAAAATCGACGACCCGAAAGAACTCAACCCTTTCCCCAATCTCACCGGTCAGACCGTCCGCGACCAAGCCACGAACAAGCTCACCATGTGGAAGGGCCAGCCTGTGAAATATATCGACGACTGGCCATGCTACCAGCACCCGGACGATCGCGAAACATGGGTCCGCATCTTCTTCCCTAATGGCCCGCCTGATGCGGCGACCCTGAGGGACTCTCAGGGCAAGCCAGAGGAATATACCCAAGAGGTAACGGAGAGTTACCAGTTTTTCCTGGAGAATGGATACTTCAAGGATGGTGTTATTCCTAGCGTTCCACCCAAGACAGAATGGGTGAGCTTCGATTTTTGAGGTGAGACTGGACGGAATAGGTAGAACATATATGGGACATTGATGGGGCAGAAGAGTCTCTTTCAGGAAATCTGGAAATAATGTTATGATATATCTGCCAGGCGTTCTCTGTTTGATGTGCATTATTATATTGTTAGTGGGTCTGGGAAGCATGGTGTCTTGTTTGGGCGTTTAAACTACTACACGAAGCCAGAGAGCGAAAGTCTACAGAGAAAATCATAGATTCGTAAACTTCATTTTTCCATTTCTCAACCTAGCCAGCTGGTATCGGGGGAAGCTTTCTCTAAGCCTACAGGGAACCCGAGTACAGCAGAACCATGCGAGCACATGGCCGAGGTGGGCACACCTCTGGACCGTGCCAACCGGAACTACATCCTCCCGGATCCAGACTAGACCGTTTAAGCGGCGATGGTGACCTCAACCTCAACACCGGCCTCAATGTTGATGATGATCTGCTTGACGGTCTCGGTGGGGGCGTGGAGGCTAGAAAGTGCGCATCCGGTTAGCAAGCATCCCACCTCAAACAGTATACCAATGGGTAACACTCACTCAATCAGCCGCTTGTGGATGCGCATCTCGTACTTGTCCCAGGTCTTGGAACCCTCACCACAAGGAGTCTTGCGGGTGGCGATGGTGAGTCTCTTAGTGGGCAGGCGGACGGGGCCCTTGACGTTGAGCGACTTGGAGCGGGCACGCTCGATCAGCTCCTGGCACACCTTCTCGAGGGAAGCAACCTTGCGAGAGGTGAGGGTGATACGGATCTTGTGGATTTTCTGGAGCGCAAACGGAACAATGTTAGAAATGATTTATGAAGGGTGCGGGCTCATCTTTTGCATGCTGAACATGCTGCTGATGCCCGAGAAGCGCAGTTGGCATAGAGAGAGATGGTAGCACATACAGGGCCTTCGCCGAAATCCTTCTCGGGCTTCTGGTACGACATCTTGACGGTGTGGTGGAGAGACCGCTGGGATCAGAACTGAGATGGCTGGTGCCAACTGATTAGTACTGGTTCGCGCAAACTTGCTTAAGAGTATACACACCTTTTTTATGAAGCTCGGAGCCAATCAAGACCTGAACAACGAGGTTCGGTAAGGTGATGATGGCCCGCAAATTGACGTTGAGGTTGGTTGAGAAACGGAGATGGGACTATCTTGCCGACATCCTCGTGGAGATTCAGTTGTCTGTGTGGGCGGGAACTCTTGGCACTCGGTTAGTGCGCGCTAGCCTGTTCGGGTGCCCGCGTGGGTTGATCTCCCGTTGATGACTCAGCATCTCTCAGAGTGAAGCCGGCGAGCACCGTCCAGGCAAGCAATAACATATCGCGCCACAAGATGTGAGGATACCTCTTTGTTTTGTATACCCCAGTCTCTTAGCATTTATTCTTTTGTTTTTTGTTCCGTTCTTTTTTGTCTCCCCTTGACTAGGTGTCTATAATCGATAGCATGGCAGAGTTGCCACCTTTCGCACAGGTTCCGCCTGCAGCCGTGCGGAAGATCATCCAAAATGAGGAATGGGAGGCCTGTCTGGAGGCATGGATCCTGCTCTCTGAGATGCGCCTGAGATTACCCGAAAAGGAATTCAGTCTGTCCGCCTCCAAGGATGAATCTGTCGTCCCTTACCTCACATCTTATTTCCAACAGCTTGCCACGTCTGGTGATTCCACTCTTCATGCGGGGACAAAGGCCAGAAGTTTACGAAAATTATCCTTTCTGCTCACAAGGAGATTACTGCTTGAAGTACATCCGCCGCATCCGGAGTTGCTGAGTTGGAAGTTCCTTGGTGACCTGAGCACTTGCTATCCTTCAAGTACCGCCTTGAAAACATTACTATCAGAAATATGGGACAGACATGAAGAGACTATAACCTCCAGTCTTGAGAAGGGGAAGTCTATAATCATCAAACAGCTTTCCTTGGCAGGGCCCATAAAGAACCCTGATGTTATTCTTGATATACGAAGATTGACCATTCTTGCATCTTCCCTCCCTCCAGTAGGCCATGTTCTTATGACGGGCTCAGATTTCTTGGATACATTGTCCGACACGTACAAGGCCCAACAGAACGACCAGCTGCGAAAGGAGCTTGTGGCAAATGTCTACGTGGGATTTACTTCTCTTCTAAAGAGTCGAAAGGCAAACATGTCCTTGCTGCTCGACCAGCTATTCAGTCTGAAGGAGGCCGCAGGAGTTGGGCAGACCAATGCGAAGAGGGAGCCGACGCTGCTGTCAGACCTTATATGCAGCTCTGACCTGCTGGCACGGATGGAACGGTACCTGAGTGTCTCTGGTCAGAAACGGGGCGAGGACCTCGTCGCCAGTCTGCGTGTGTACCAGGCTGAGTCGAAGCCCCTCCACCGCCGGTACCAGAGGCATAAGAAGAGGAAAGACAAGGGCAAAGGCCGAGCAGTTGACGGTCTACCTGGAGGAGAGCTCCATGCCCACAAGATGTCCCTGATCACCCAGATCCAGGACCTGTTCCCAGATCTCGGATCAGGATATGTCCTGCGACTGCTCGACTACTACAACGACGACCCTGAGACGGTCATCGCGCACCTCCTCGACGCCTCTCTCCCTCCAGAACTCCAGGACCTTGATAAATCCGAACAACTCCCCGACACCCAAGCCATCTCTAGCCACGATCTCTTGATACCACGTCCAACCTCCCCTGAACTTCCTCCTCCTTCTTCTTCTCCTCCACCAGACCGCGCCTTCGCCCGTCCAAACGTCTTCGACAACGACGAACTCGTCGAAATCGCCCGCTCCGCGGACGCCGCAAAGAAACTGCACTTCGGCCGCGCAAACCCCGACCTCACCGCGGACGACCTCCTCGCCGACCGCAGCCAGCACGCGGTCAACAAGGCCGCGATCCTCTCCGCCCTCGCGACCTTCGACTCGGACGACGACGAGCGCGACGACACCTACGACGTCGCCGATGTAGGCGGAACCGTCGACTCCATCCCCGCCGGCACAGACGCGGACCTGGACCCGGACATCCGCAGCCGCCGCGCTGCAGCAGCGGCCGGGGCCGCTGACGACGAGACCGAAATGACGCTCTTCCGCCTGTACAAGTCCAAGCCGTCCCTGTTCGCGCGCGACGCGGCCACCCGCCGCTCGCAGCCGCGGGCTCAGCTGAAGCGCGAGACGGGCATGACCGACGAAGCGATCGAGGGGTGGGCGGTCATGTTGGCGCGCGACCCGAAGCGGCAGTCGAAACTCGAGAGCAAACTCGCCCTCGCAGCTGGTGGTGGTGCTGGCGATGCCGCTGGGGGCATCAACCAGCCGGAGCTCCCCTCCACGGCATACAGGAAACCCGGACGCCATGAGACGGAAGAAGAATCAGACGAAGACGAAGAAGCAAGCGAAGGAGCCGGCCCCGCCGGCTTCGGCGGTCGTGGAGGTCGCGGACGCGGACGCGGACGAGGAGGTGGTGGCCGTGGTGGTGGTCACCACGGTCGTGGTCGAGGCGCAGGTGGAGGAGGCAGAGGAGGCGGCGGCGACGTCGCCGGTCCCTCCGGGGACCGGGAGACAGCGCTCGCGCGAGCAAAGAAGGAGGCAAACAAGGCGAGCAGGGCGAACCATAACCGGCGGGACCAGCGGGCGAAGAAGATGGCGAGGGGCGGGGCACTTCCTGGTTGATTGATTTTTTAGTTGATGCCGTTGTTTCTTGATGATTATCATGATGGTGACGGTCATAATCATTGGCCATATCATATCATTATCATTGAGGTTCCTTCTTATGTCTCAGCTATCCAGCATCTAATAAATAATGTGCATATTTGCATGCATGCATAGTACATTACGACAGTATGTACATGTACATGAAGATATAGGGATAGATACGGTACCTAGCTCCTTATCATTATTATGATTATGATTATGATTACGACTTAATGCATGCATGCATACCCTGGCATGACAATGCTGTAACTAGATAGAAGGCTGTAAATAACCTACATAATATTCATCCGTACACGTGGTACACGTAGTTCGGATAACATAAAACAAAACAAAACAGAGACGACGTTTGGATATCTTCTTAAGAGCGAGCAGAGGAGAAGAGACGTCATAAAGTAATAATCACCGTGACAACGTGACAGAAACGTTGCTTCCTCCCGGACCGACACAAGCCAGAAACCATCAAGGGCCAGGAAGCCAGATACATAAAGCTGGCCGGCCGCATTTCCAGCATCTGTAATCCCATCATCAGCGGTAGGTGTGTTGAAAAAAAAAAAAAAAAGGCCAAAAACAGAGATTCGTGCTTATGTACAGCATTGCGTTACGAGTGACATTTACAGCCATCAAAACTGACGGAATTGACATCTGACATAACGCTCATTGCATGAAAATAGAAGAGGGGGGGAAAAGAAGAAGAGGGAAAGGGGGAAAGGGAAGATGGGAGATGAGGTTTAAGACTCAGCGGAGTGACACGGCTCTAGGTGACAGACAGATTTGGCAATGAAACAGACCAGCTCAATGATGGCCCGAAAACACGCCCTGCTGCGCACATGCCTTCCTGCACTCCTCCAGCATCCGGACCTGCTTCGCCACATCCCCGAGTCTGCTGATGACCTCCTTATTCCCGTCAACAAAGGTGAAAATCGCGTACGGGATGCCCGTTTCGCGACAGAACTCCATGACTAGTTTCTGTGTGCGGCGCAGGTTGTGCCTCGGGATGCGCGGGTAGAGGTGGTGGATGGCCTGGAACTGGAGGCCGCCGTGGAAGAAGTCCAGCCAGGTGGGACAGTCGACGTCCATCGTGGTGCGGAGCATTCTCTGCGGGAAGGACTCGTGGACGCCCAGGTCCGCGGTCGACATGGCGAAGTGGGAGAGGGTGATCTGCACGTGCAGCGGAGCAGTGACCATGTGGGAGACCAGGACGAAGAGGACCCGGTTCCGCCAGTCCGGGATGGAGCAGTAGAGCACGGCGTAGCCAAACCATGTCCAGAAGAAGACTTGCCCCACAAGCTCGAGCCAGCGGTGCCACCAGGCTGGCCCCTTCTTGGGAGCTTGGCCCAGGAGAAGGTACTCCCAGCTGAGTCGGTAAAGGTTGAAGCGGCCGAAGAGGAGAATTGGGTAGTACAGATAGTCTTGGTATTTTAGCATGACCTGAGCCACTGCGTCGAATTTCATGACACGCTCGTAGTAGGTACTAAAGAGGTTGGTGAGGAAACGGTGTGAGATGGCGAAGAAAGGCATGTGCTGGATATCGGGGTCATGTTCGGCCGAGTTGGTCACAATGTGGTGAACGTTGTGATTGCGTTTCCACCACCCCAAGCTGAGGCCTCCGAGAAAGTCCGCGATAATGATTCCAATAACCGTGTCGACATGGAAGTCGTGGGTGATGCCCATATGGCCAGCATCATGGGCAGTAAACACGAGTTGATGCCAAAAGCACCCCAGGAAGAAGGCAGACGTGCCATACCACCCCAGACGGAGGAAGTAATACGAAAGGGATGCGAACAGTGTGTAACGGCAGCACTCAATGAAATACGAGAAGTAATTGCAGTTATAGAGTCCTTCTGCGCGAATCCGATCGTCCAGGGCGCGGTACTTCTGCCGAATGCTTTCCTGTCTGGCTGCATCCAACGGGGGATACTTTGAGATATCCAAGATGATCTCTTCCTGCGTTCGCGCGTCGAGGAAGAAGGGCCTCGGTTCGAATTTTTCTCCCGTTGGAGGGGTGGAAGGGACGGACGAGATAGTGGTCGAGGTGGACTTCCTCCGCCGCACACTGGAATTCTCGTCGGCCTCATCAAAGATCGGAGACGCAGGGCGCGAGCTCTCCTGGCTTGAATCATCTGAGAAATCCTCCGAGCAATCCTCGTCCTTGTTGTATGGGCGAAATCTCCCCCCCTGGATCGGCGGCAAGAAATTAATCCATCTCCCTTCGATGCGTCCGATCTGGAACGAGAGCATACGTTGACGTGCTTCCTCGGAGTGCAGTCTGCAGTGCCATGGTCAATCTTCAGCTATCTGGGGAACAGGTCATGGACGGAAAGGCGTACGCATTAATCTCGTCGGTGGCATCCCTTCCGACCATGTGCTGGATGGCCTTCTCTCCGCCGGGATGGAACTTCATCCATGCGTCCGCCTTAATCACGCGGTTCTCAAAGATGAAGATGTGCCTCCCTTCCGCGATCATGCCCTCGATCTGCCGCCGCGACAGCACCGTCTCCTTGCGGCTGCGGGCGGCGGCCACCGCGGGGCTGACGGTCTCTGCCATATTCTGCCACATAAGCAATGTCCGGAGTGGAGCTCGACAGGAGATCATGGACGCATCGCGCGTCACCCAACGAACGAATGCCAGCCTGGACAGCGTTCGTACTCCGTGGACCGCGGGACCACGCACATATAACAGGAGAAACAGAGGAAAATAATGGAGCTGCCTGGAGAAGGCGTGGTGATGCTCGGGGGAGGTCGGTGCGGGAGTGGGGAGCCGCATGTCACAGTCGTGCGCTGCCAGTCAGCCCGTCCCGTGATGATCACCACCCGGACTAGGCGCTGCCGCTCTCCACCCCGTCGCCCACCATTGACTGCTTCGCGTCCTCCAGGGAGCAATTTGAAACAAACTGAGCGTCCGGAAACGCCTGAGTTGACGTTTGCAGGACGGAGCCCTTCTGCCTCGCGTCTCGCGCCTCTGATTGGTCTGTTTGGGCGGATGGTCAGCTTCTCGTCCAGTTGAACCGTCGTCTTTGT